>Ga0207640_10000011_pt1 | contig 252283 bp, 195 predicted proteins | sample KBSCornC42_FD_184300 | JGI IMG/M metagenome (GOLD analysis project Ga0207640, IMG submission 184300) | Corn rhizosphere microbial communities from Kellogg Biological Station, Michigan, USA - KBS Corn C4-2 (SPAdes) (version 2) | ecosystem: Host-associated > Plants > Roots > Rhizosphere > Soil ... | reverse complement strand
TCCGCACGATGCTGCCGTCTTCCGCGCGCAAACACAAGTCCGTGACGCCCGGCGCGCGTCGGCAGCACGCAGTCCATCATGTCCACGCCCATCCTGGCGTACTCTTCAATCTCGTCCGGATAGCCGACACCCATCACGTAGCGCGGCTTGTCCTTCGGCAGCCATTCGAGCGTGCGTGCGATCATCTCGCGTGTGACCTCGCGCGGCTCGCCCACGGCGAGGCCGCCAATGGCGTAGCCGGGCAGGTCAAGCTCCACCAGCCGCTCGGCCGACTCGCGCCGCAGGTCAGCGTACATGCCTCCCTGCACGATGCCGAAGAGGCTCTGTGTCTGGCCGTCGCGCTCGGCGAACCACGGCACGCGGCACTTATTCCCCTCGAAGTGGTCGCGCGAGCGCCGCGCCCAGGCATGGGTCAGGGCCATCGAGTCGCGTGTGCGCTCGTAGCTCGCCGGATGCTCGACGCACTCGTCAAAGACCATCATCACGTCGGCCCCAAGGGCAATCTGCACGTCCATCGAGTGCTCGGGCGAAAAGAAGTGCTTCGAGCCGTCCAGATGCGAGCGGAACTCGACGCCATCCGGCGTAACCTTGCGCAGACTGCTGAGGCTGAAGACCTGGAAGCCGCCCGAATCGGTCAGCATCGGCCTCTGCCAGCCCATGAATCGATGCACGCCGCCCATGCGCGCAATCAGATCATGCCCCGGCCGCAGGTAGAGGTGGTACGTATTCGCCAGAATGATCTCCGCGCCCGCGCCGCCTGCGCCCATCCGCTCCAGCACGCTCTGCTCGACGGCCTTGACGCTGGCCGCAGTGCCTACAGGCATAAACACCGGCGTCTGGACCGCGCCGTGCGGCAGCGTCAGTACTCCCCGCCGCCCGCCGCTCGCGGACATGCACCGTAACTCGAAGGTCATGCATCTATTCTAAAGAGCGGGACCTTCAAAACGCCTCGCGCCAATTTCCAGTACTATCATCACCGCCATCCAAGGAGATTTCCGTGCCTTCAATCAGCTATAAGATCGACCCGGTCCACAGCTCAGTCCACTTCAGCGTTCGCCACATGATGGTCTCGAATGTACGCGGCGAGTTCACCAGCGTCTCCGGCAACATCGTCTTCGACTCCGACAATCCGGCCAGCTCCTCAGTCGAAGCAGCGATCGAGGTCGCTTCCATCAACACGCGCGACGCGCAGCGCGACACGCACCTGAAGAGTCCCGATTTTCTGGACCTCGACAAGTTTCCCACCATCACTTTCCGCAGTAAGAAGGTTGCCGCGCACAAAGGCGGTGGCGAAATAACCGGCGACCTGACCATCCACGGCGTCACGCGCCCGATCACGCTCGAAGTGGAAGGCCCTACCGCCGAGATCAAAGACCCCTGGGGCAACCAGCGTATCGGGGCTTCAGCCAGGACCAGTATCAGCCGCAAGGACTTCGGCCTGACGTGGAACGCGGCGCTCGAGACCGGCGGCGTGCTGGTTGGCGATGAAGTGAAGATCACCATCGACGTGGAGGCAGTGCGCGTCTGACGCAAGGCTTAACACCGATTCCACCGATTCTAAAAACGACCACGGATTTCGCAGATGAACGCGGATGAAAAACCGGTCTATCGAGACCGGCGGTTGAAGTGTGTTCGTTCCCCTCCATGCGCATGAAGCCACGCATGGAGGGACACTCGAGCGTTTGGTCGCGGCTTGAAGTGAAGACAAAAGCGGATTCCTCCACTGCGCTACGGAATGGAAATACAAAAGGGCGCGGAATGAAAATCGGAATGGATTTGGAATGGAATGGGTGAGTGCGTTTCGTGCGGGCGGGACGGGGTAAACTAACGTTCAATCCTCTGCTGTTCCGGCCCCGGTTCATTGCGATGTTTGCCATCCGTTTGTATGTCGGACCTGTCTCACAACCCGCCGGACCAGGCACCGAATCCGCTCCTGACCGAGCCTGAGTTTGTTGCGCCTTCTGAGATGTCCCCAGCTCTGCTCGACGGAGGGGCCGCGCCGCCTGCGACCCCGCGCCGCCAACGCCGCGCGGCTGCCGCGTTCATCTTCATCACGGTCACGCTCGACATGCTTGCGCTCGGCATGATTGCGCCGGTGTTGCCGCGCCTGATTGAGAGCTTTCTCGGCGGCAACGCCTCGACAGCGGCCGAGATGCTCGGCTGGTTCGGCACGGTCTTTGCGGCCATGCAGTTTTTCTTCTCGCCTGTGCTCGGCTCGCTGTCGGACCGATACGGCCGCCGCCCCATCGTGCTGCTCTCGAACTTCGGCCTCGGCTTCGACTATCTCCTGATGGCCTGGGCACCGGCGCTGAACTGGCTCTTTCTAGGCCGCGTCATCTCCGGGTTGACCTCGTCGAGCATTCCCACCGCGATGGCCTACATGGCCGACGTGACGCCGCGCGAGCGCCGCGCCGCAGCCTTCGGCATGTTGAGCGCCGCGTTCGGGCTCGGCTTCGTGCTCGGCCCGGCGGTGGGCGGCATCCTGGGCAACGTCAATCCGCGGCTGCCGTTCTGGGTCTCCGGATGCCTCAGTCTGGTGAACGGGCTCTACGGCATCTTTGTGTTGCCGGAGTCGCTGGCGCGCGAGCACCGCATGGCGTTTTCGTGGGGCCGCGCCAACCCGGTCGGCTCGCTCAGCCTGCTGCGCCGTCACGCGATGCTGATGCTTTCAAGCGTGCTGCTGCTGGGCTACGTCGCGCAGCAGTCGCTGATGAACGTCTACGTCATCTACGCCGACTATCGCTACGGCTGGAGCAACCGCACCGTCGGCCTCTCGCTCGCGGTCATCGGCATCTGCAGCGCGCTCTACGGCGGCCTGTTGGTGAAGCCGACGATTGCGCGCATCGGCGAGCTGCGTACGGTCACGATAGGACTGATCGGCGGGGCCGTCGGCTACGCGATGTTCGGTCTCTCGAAGACCGGCCTCGTCTTCTGGTGCGGCATCCCGCTGCTGAACCTCATGTCGCTGACCTGGCCCTCGATTCAGGGCATCCTCTCGCGCAAGACCGGCCCGGCAGAGCAGGGCCAGCTTCAGGGAGCGATCAACAGCCTGCGCGGCATTGCCGGGCTCGCGGGTCCGGGACTGTTCACCTATATCTTCAGCAGGTCCATCGGCGTGAAGGCACTCGTTCATTCGCCCGGAATGCCTTTTTACACCGCAGCCGCCATGCTGCTGTCGGCGCTGGTGCTGGCGCGCGTCTCCATCTTCCCGCAGCGTGAGACTGCGGCCACCGTCCCAGCTTCGGACTAAGGGCATGTTGCGCATGGATGAAGCTGTTGCTGAGCGCAGGATGCTGCGGTGCGACGAGCATCATGCGGGAGTCTTCCCCGCTCGCTGCTCGCAGGGACAGAATGACCTGGCCAAAAAAGAGGGACGCCGCTAGGCGCCCCTTGGAAGCAACATACTTGAACTTGAGAGACAGACTATCCCGCCAATGCTTCGCTGTCATGGCCACAAAGTCTGAACCTTTTCTCCACCTTTATGTGGAGGCGTTCGGCGCTGCGCAATCCAGCCAATCGTCCCAAACAGAATCGGTTCCCGAGCCTTCCACGCCGGTGCTCTTCGATCCCGGTCTGCTTGGTCTGGCGGGAGCAGCCAGGCAGAAGCTCAGCCGCTGATGGATGCGGTCTTCGATCTTCGGCATTCAGGGAAGCAGGCAGAACCTGCTTCCCCATTTTTTTGCGGCAAGGAAGGCGGTGGGCTATTTGCGGTCTGGCAGCGCGTCCCAGATGGCGGGGTCCTCTTCGCCGAGCACCCACGAGCTGAAGCCCTGCAGGCCGCGCTCCTCCATCAGCTTGTAGCGGTCGCGGAAGCTCCGTGCGTCCGGGTAGTAGACCCACTCGCGGTCGGAGTCGCGGTAAAAGTAAAACCATGCCGCGTGGTCCGCCGCGTCCCACTGCGGAGCGGCATCGTACTCCTGGGCCAGCAGCAGCGCATCGGGCACGCTGATGGAGGCCGCGGTGCTGTTGGGCCGCGCCACCTTGTCCACCATGATCGGAGGCCCGGCGAACCAGTGGTATCCATACAGCGGAATGCCGAGCGAGAGCTTCTCCTTCGGCACGTACCGGAGCGCATCGTCGAGGTTATGCATCGTCCACTCCCAGCCCGCGACGGGGCCGGGCGGCGTCCACCGGCTGTGCTGGTCGTAGGTCATCAGCGAGATGAAATCGACCGACTCGCCCAGCGCCTTCAGGTCATACGCGCCGCGCCAGTCGGTGTACATCCACTTCGCTTCGCTGCCTTTACCCATCGGCGCGGGAGCGTTCGGTACGGTGGCGATGGTCAGTTTGAGTCCTGCGGAGTGCATGGCATTCGCAACGGTCCTGACCATTGCAGAGAGCGCGTCGCGGTCGGTCCACGCGATGTCTTCAAAGTCGAGCTGAATGCCGACGTAGCCGTGCTCCTTCGACTCACGGACGAGCGAGGCGGCCATCGTCCGCTGCGCTGCTTCGTTGTTCATCAGTTGATGCAGCGCGTCCTTGCCCTCGTTGGAGACGATCGGCATCACAGGCAGGCGCTCTTTTGCGGCTGTCTTGAGCACCAGCGGATTCGGTTCGCCGGAGACGAGACCGTTTGCATCGACCGAGTACCACGTCGGCACCAGCAGGCCGATTTTGCCGGAGTGCGCGAGAAACGACCGCACCGAGCCGGGCGACTCCGTCATGTAAAACAGAGCGACCGGCTGGGTCTGCGCATAGGCGAAGGCCCCGGCAAGAACAAATGTGACAAGACACACGATCCGTTTCATCGCAACGCTTCTCCTTGTAAAGCAAACGACTCGAAGATACTACGCCGTCGTGAGCGTGCGAATAGGTGCTTCGTGACGGCGCTGAAGATGTCTTCGCCCGCGAGAGACGCTTGCGCAGCCTCGACAGTCAGGCCGCTTGCCGCCAGTTACTCTCGTAACCCCAGACAACGCATTTTTTTCAAGACAACCACCTATCAGGTGTGGTGTCATAAATCTCCTCCCCATGTAGTTTTGTTGTCTTTGTTGGTTCTGTTTTCCTTCTTCCGGGAGTTGGCCTATGCGTTGCGCGCTTTGCGGGGTAGCTTCCCTTGTCGTCTCAGCCGCTCTGCTTCTTGGCTGTGGCAGTGGAGGTGTGCCGCCGGTCAAGACGGCGTTGTTGCCCATCCATCAGGCCGTTCCGCCCTCGCCTATCACACACGTTGTCATCATCATGCAGGAGAACCGCTCCTTCGATAACCTCTTCAACGGTTTTCCCGGAGCCGACACGACCCAGACCGGCATGCACAACGGCCAGAAGATTGCGCTCCAGCCGCTCGCCCTCGGCTCCTCGCTCGACTTCGGCCACAGCCACCATGCCTGGTGGCGTGACTGGGACTACGGCAAGCTCGACGGCTTCAACACCGACGCCTACGCCTACGTGCCCGAGTCCGACGTCGAGGCCTACTGGCGGCTCGCCTACGAATACACCCTCGGCGACCGCATGTTCCAGTCCAACACCGGCCCCAGCTTCGTCGCGCATCAATATATGATCGCCGGCCAGTCCGGCAAAGCCTCCGAGAACCCCTCCGGCGGCACCTGGGGCTGCGACGCCGCCGACGATGCCCGCGTCGCCCTCGTCGGTCCCAACGGCACCGACCTGCCCGGCGTCTATCCCTGCTTCGACTACCCCACCATGGCCGACCTGCTCGACGCGCACGACATCTCCTGGCGCTACTACGCTCCCGGCTCCACCAACGGCTTCTTCATCATCTCCGCCTACCAGGCCATCCGCCACATCCGCTTCGGCTCCGACTGGGTGGGCAAAGTGATCTCGCCCGAGACCGAGGTCCTCAAGGACATCCATCACGGCAAACTTGCCCAGGTCACATGGATCGTTCCCTCCTGGAAGCACTCCGACCATCCCGGCTCCGGCGACGAGGGCCCCGACTGGGTCGCCTCCATCGTCAACGCCATCGGCGAAGGCCCCTTCTGGGACTCCACCGCCATCTTCATCTCCTGGGACGACTGGGGCGGCTGGTACGATCACGTCAATCCGCCCCGCCTCGACGAGATGGGCCTCGGCTTTCGCGTGCCTGTGCTCGTCGTCTCGCCCTACGCGCGCCACGGCTACATCTCGCACCAGACGCACGAAGCCAGCGGCTTCCTCACCTACATCGAGCACAACTTCGGCCTGCCCAAACTGGGCACGCGCGACACACACGCCGCCGGCTTCACCGACTGCTTCGACTACACCCAGCCTCCGCGCGCCTACATCCCGCTCCCCACCCACCATACGCCCCACTACCTCATCCACGAAGCGCCCTCCGGCCCGCCCGACGACGACTGAGGACTTGGCACCAGTCGCGCCGAGGAACGCAGGTTCCATCTCCATTCCGCCCAGACATTTCCATTCCGCAGCACCCCGGCATTTCCATTCCGCAGCGAAGCGGAGGAATCTGCTTTTGCTTTCTCCGCAACCGGCAAGAACATTCAGGCGCCCCATCCATGCGCAGTTTTTCGCGCATGGGTGGGAATGCACGAGCTCTTCACGCCTTCAATCCGCGCAACTCTGCGGTCGAATCGGTGTTCATCGGTGTCAATCGGTGTTAAGTCTCTCGCGTTCGCCGTGCGAAGCAGCACAGCACGACGCACGAAAGACTCACGCGCTGATGACACGAAAGTGCCAGTGTTTTCGCGGGTTCGACAACACATTCCACTGCCGCGCTAGTAACATCCAGAATGTAAGTTTCTTCCAGTCGCACTCGCCAAGCGACTTGAAAGAAAGGGCCCATTCGTAACCAACCGCATCACCCAGGCACTGCTCTCCAGGACCACATGCTGCCGAACGCACACTACGAACTCGTCGTTGAACAGTTGGAACGGCTCTCGAAGCACGGCTATCGCAGCCTTGGCTTGCCTGCGACGCTGGAGGACAGCTTCGAGCATGCCACCGCGCCGCAGCGCGCCGCGCGGCTCTGGATCGAGGGCCTGATTGCCATCGGGCTCTTCAACGCCTACGTCATCGCCAACCACTTCATCCACGGCGGCTCCTCCTGGTTCGATCTTCAGTTAGGTCTGTGCATCATCACTCCCCTCGCGCTGATCGTCAATGCCAGCATGAGGTGGGGCCCGAGCCGCATCTACCGCGAGAGCGTGATCGCCCTGGTCAGTTGCGGCGCCGGTCTCACCTACCTGTACCTGGAAAGCGGCACAAGCGCGGCCTCCTCGGCCTACGCGCAGGTGGGCCTCATCGTGGCGGTCATCTTCGCCAATGTGGTCATGCGGCTGCAATTTCCCTACGCGGTCGTCACGTCCGCCGTGCTGGGCGCGGGAGACCTCCTCTTCATCTTTCACGATCGCTACCTCGGCCTCTCCGACAAATTGCTCGGCGTCGTACTGGCTGTCTGCGCCATCGTCATGACCGTCATCGCCAACTACAGCGTCAACCGCGAAGAGCGCCTGGCCTACCTTATCCGTCTGCGCAGCGATCTCCAGAGCCGCGAGCTTTCCACCGTCAACGCGAAGCTGCAACGCATCTCCAGCGTCGACAGCCTCACCGGCCTGGCCAACCGCCACGCCTACGAGATGGAGTTTCGCCGCCTCTGGCGCGAGGCCGCTGCGCGCCGCACACCGCTCTCGGCCATCATCATCGACATCGACCGCTTCAAGGCAGTCAACGACACGCGCGGCCACCTCTACGGCGACCGCGTCCTTGTCCGCGTCGCCTCGCTGCTCGTCCAGGGCCTGCGCGGCAAAGACGACTTCGCCGCGCGCTTCGGCGGCGAGGAGTTCATCGTCCTGCTGCCCCAGGCCACGCAGGAAGGAGCCATGATCGTGGCCGAACGTATGCGCAAGCTCGTCGAGGTGGCCGGCTCGCCCGCCCTGCACGAGCCCGGCGCCACGCCTCCTCTCACCACCGTCAGTTGCGGCGTCGCCTCCTGCTGGCCCTCCGAGGCGCGCGACCGCGAAGATCTGCTCGACGCCGCCGACAAGGCCCTCTACGAAGCCAAACGCTCCGGCCGCAACCGCGTCTGCTGCGGCGAACTGGAGACTCCGCCCCGCAAACGCCCCGCCTCGCACGGCTGGTCCGGACGCCACCGCATCCACAGCGACTCCTCCACCCGCGCCAAAGTCCAGTAAGCCGCACCCATCACAGCTCCGAAAAGATCAGACACACCCGCCCCACCAGATAATCCGCCGGCGACTCATGCGCGGCCAGCGGCACCAGTTGCACCGGAAACCTGCGCGAGTACGGCCGCAGGATCAGCCGTCCTTCATCGAATTCCACAAACCGCACCACCAGCGCAGCGCCCGAGCGCACCGCATACAGCGTCGGCTGGTGCGCGCGGTACGGAGCCAGCGAGTTGTAGTGCCGGTCGAGCACCGCAATCGCCCCGGGCGAGAGCACCGGCTCCATCGCCGCCGCCTGCTGCGCGTCCGCGCGAATCGCCACAAACCGCCGCCAGTGCGCATTCCGCGACGAGGCCCGCGCACGATTGTCGCCCAGCCGCGTAGCCGAAACCTCGAGCGTCTCAATCACCGACGACGCATCGATCTCCGCATCATCCATCGCCGCCGAAGCTGACACCACCGGCACCGTCTCGGTCGGGTCGTCGGAGGCGGACACCTGCGCCGCCGCCGTCAGCTCCACCGGCAGCAACTGGTCAATCGAGATGTTCTGCGCCGCCAGCACGCGGTCCAGCCCTTCCAGCGAGAGAGCGCGCCTCCGGTTCAGGAAATTCGAGATGTGCGCCTGCTGAAACCCGGCCTGCTGGGCCAGGCGGCTGCCGGTCAGCGTGCCGCGTTCGATGCGCCGCACCAGCTCCGTGCGAAGCAGTTCATGCAGATCTTGAAAGTTCATACGTTTAGATCAGCTTTCCCATCACGTTTGCTCTACCCTATCTGCCATTTCAGAGATGGCCTCCTGCAATCAGCGCCATCGGCGCGACACATACCAGCCCAGGCCGAAGGCCTGGGTAGGCAAAGTAAGCAAAATCAAGGGCTGAAGGCCCGGCACATTGGCCCTCAATGGGCTCCAGCGCTGGGTTCTTCATGCCTTTACCTCCCACAGAACGTCTCCGCATCGTGGACGCCGGCCAACTTGGTCGCAAGGCCTGTCTCCGCTGGGTCATATCATACGACAAGACGAAGATTAGGCGAAAATATCGCTTTGTGCAATGACTTTTTCCTTCAGGCTATTGATGGATGGGTACTTATATCTCTAGGTTGCCTGAGGAAAGATAATTCTTGACACGGAATTTGTCTAAAGCTATAACCTTGAGACTTTCCATTCCTGATTTGGGAACGCAGCGCGAACCCCGGGCCCTCGTGGCCGCCGTCTGCTCTCCGTGTCAGTCATGGAAAAACATGCAACCCGGTTTCACTTTTCAACCAGGTACGAACCCGATGTAACCGAGCGACGTGATCGACCAAAGACAAGCGTTTGCTCCGAGACGACCCGGACCCAGAACCGGAGCGGCCACGGAGCCCGCGCTTCACAGCAGCCTGGACGGCCCATTCGACCGCTGAAATCCACCGAGGCCGCCCCGGAAGCAGTACGCCTGAAAGGACGAAATGAATTACTTGCGCATGGAATTGAAGGTATGTGAAGGGTGCGGCGCGCTGTGGCTCCGCATGGAAAAAACGGGCAGCGTCTACTGCCGCGGATGCGCCAGCCGTCTGGCGGCATTTCCCGCTCCGCGCAAACGTCACGCCGGCGGCAGGCCGCGCCGGTCGGTCCGCAGCATAGGATGCACATCGGCCGCGCCCGCAGGAGGTGCCCGATGAGCGCCGCCCTGGTCGTATTACCCGCGCTCTGGGCCGTTGCGGAAAATGCAGCGGAAGCCGTTCCCGCCCCAACCCGCGTCATGCTCTCGGCCTCGCCGCTCGCGCGCAAACCGCCGCAGAGCGTCAAGCCGCAGGCCGTAACCTTGCAACCCGTCGCAGTCTCGCCGGCCATCGCCCAACCGGTGGCCGCGCAGTCTGCACCGTCCGTCGCCTTCTATCGCAAATACACCGAGGCGCTGCTCAGGCGCTACGTCAGGCTCTCCATGAGCGCAGGACGCGCGCCGTCGCTGCTGGGCCGCGAGATGTTTCGCGGCAAAGTGACCAACTACCGTGTCGAAGGCTTCGACGACATGGTCATCTTCGTTCACGACGTCGAGCGGTGCGTCTCCACGCTTGAGCCGGACGAGCGCATCCTCATCGAGCGCATCGCCATGCAGGAGCATACCTTCGAGGAGACCGCCGGACTCACCGGCTGGCCGCTTCGTTCCGTCGAGCGGTGGTACACGCAGGCGCTCGACCGCCTCACCGAGGCCTTTCTCACGAGGCGCATCCTCGTCCCCAAATATGCCTGTCAAGAGGGCTGACCTTGTGGAAATGCCGTAAATGCCTGATTCACTTGCAGTTCTTCTGTCCTGGAATTTGGCGGTTTAGTTTTATGCCAAATGCTATTCTGGTTAGGTAATCAAAAAAGAACGGGAGAGCGCCTTCGGGCCGCTCTCCCGTTCGCTTTTTGGTGGGAGCGCAGGGCTTTAGCCCTGCGAAATGTCCGCCAAAGTCAAGGGGCTTCAGCCCCGGGCTGTACTCAACGCGCCAACGACATACTCATCAGTTGTCATGCTTCCGCGTAGCGGGAGGATCTGCTGTTCTTCTCTGCCACGAACGCTCGGGTGCCCCATCCTTGGCGGCTTCATCGCCAAGGGTGGGAACGACACACTTCAACTCGCACAACCAACATTCACCAACGGAGGACAAATGGAACCACGCATTCACCGGCGCAGCTCGTGCCGTCCGACGCACCTCGCCCCCGGCATCGAGATGCGCGCCATGGCGGTCGAGTTTCCCGAGGTCCACGGCCACCCCAACCGCCTGCCCTTCGAGGGCGTGCTCACGCTGATCGATGTCCCCAGCGACAAGGCCCCAAGCGGCGCGCGCGGGCACCGCGTCATCCTCACGCGCGAGGCGGCGGAGGCGGCGCTGCCCAGCCTGCTCGGCATGGCCGTCGATTACAAAGCCGGATGGGACGGCCACGACGCGCGCCAGAAGTGCGGCATCATCACCTCGGCGGAGTTGGAGGGCCAGCACCTCGCCGTCGCCGGCTACCTCTACGCCCGCGACTTTCCCGAGTTCGCGCCCCAGACCGCATCCCAGACCGCATCCCAGACCGCGTCGGGCATTCACGCAGCAGGCGCCATGGGCATGAGCTACGAGCTGGCCGACGCGCACGTCGCCGACATGCGCGCCCCCATCTGGACGCTCACACGCGCCACCTTCACCGGTGCAGCCATCCTGCTCCGCGAAAAAGCCGCCTACCGCTCCACCAGCTTTCGCCTGCACCGCGCCGCATCGCAGCTGCGCCTCGCCGTCGCAAGCTAGCGAAGCATCGCTCCGTCATCCCGCTACGGTTGACATTTCCATCCTTTCGCGACGTTTGACATTTCCGTCATTCCGCTACGTTTGACACTTCCATTCTTCCGCCACTTTTGGCATTTCCATTCCGTAGCGGAGCGGAGGAATCTGCTTTTCCCTCGACCGGCCACAACCGCTCGGGTGCCCCATCCTTGCGCGGCCTTATCGCGCAAGGGTGGGAATGCACACACTCCGCGCCTCAACCAATCGCACCAACCAAAGGAGAACCCATGAGCTTTATCAGCGTGATGGAAACCATCGGCAAAGACTTCGAGAAGGGACTGAAGTGGGCAGCGGCCTACGCGCTGCCTGCCGAAAAGCTGGTTGCACTGCTCTTCCCGGCAGCCGCGCCCGTGGCCGCTGAACTCGCCGACGCAACCACGCTCATCCAGAACGCGGTCCTGGTGGTCGAGCAGAAGTTCGCCGCCGAAGGCCGCCAGAGCGGCACCGGAGTGCAGAAGCTGGGCGAGGTCCTCGCGCTGGTCGAGCAGACCGTCACCGCGCTGCTCACCAAAGCAGGCATCCACGCCGACACCTCTTACATAGAGAAGATCGTCTCTGCCATCGTTGCACTCCTGAACGTGCAGCAGACGCCAAACGCTGCGACGGGGGCCGCAGCCTGAACCTTTGCATTTCCATTCCGTACCCTGAGCGAAGTCGAAGGGGAAGGGATCTGCTTCTTCGGTCAACCGGCGACAAACGCCCGGGTGCCCCATCCATGCGCAGTCTCATCGCGCATGGGTGGGAATCGATGAACCTCCCCAGCCGCGCTCTACGACCAACATTGTGGGTGGACAACCAACAAGGAGAACCAACATGAACGACGAACTGACCCAGACGGTCGAGCGTCTCGCCGCGACCGCAGCTCTGCTCGAGCAGGCCGCAGCGCGCCTCGACGAGCGCCAAAGCATCGTTGCCGCAGCCGAAGCCTCCATCGACCGCATCGTAGCCACGGTCGAATCGCGCGAGTCCGAACTCGAAGCGAAGCTCGCGGCAGCCGAGCAGAAGATCGCCCAGCTCGAAGCCTCGGCAACCGCAGGCCGCAAGACGCTACCTGTAGCCACGCAAAATCTGCTGACTAAGCAGGGCGTAGCAGTCGAGTCCATCGAAGCAGGCGCACTCGACGCCGCACTGACAAGCCTCAGCATGGAGCAGCGTTTCGCCGTCAAGGCCCAGCTCCTCCGCGCCGGCCTCCTCAGCTAGCCCTTTTGCATTTCCATTCCATAGCACCCCGACATTTCCATTCCGCACCCTGAGCGAAGCCGAAGGGGGAGGAATCTGCTTTTGTCCTTCCTTCAACCCGGCGCAAACGCTCGGGTGCCCCATCCTTCGCGGCCTCATCGCGAAGGGTGGGAACGAAAACACTTCAACCTCTTCAACAAGGAGAATCCATGAACGCGAAGTTTACCGACATCCACGCCGCAGCCGACTACCTCGGGCCGGGAGCCATCGAAGTCCCCATCTACCAGTCCGAGATCACCGACCTCGTCCGTCGTCGCGGCGTCTTCGGCCAGCGCATCAAGCAGGTCCCGGCCACCGGCCACCCCTCGCGCTACTTCGAGGAAACGGCGATCCCCTCGCCCGATCCAGCCGCAGGCTTCGTAGACCCGCGCAACATCGTCGCGCCCGTCGTCAACCCCACGCGCGTCGAGCGTAGCGTGCCGCTCAAGGCCCTGGTCGCGCAGTTGAACTACAACCTCTTCGACACCGAGCTGGGCCGCCAGCAGTCGCAGTTCGCCTACCTCCAGGCGAAAGACCTCAGCGACACTGTTGATGGCGTTCTGCGCACGCACGACGTCGCGCTCTGGAACGGCACCGACACCAGCCTCAGCTCGCCCACCACGACACAGTACTTCGGCGCTGCCGGACAGATCGCCGCCGGAGGCAACACCGTCACCATCGGCACCAGCGCCAGCATCGTCGATGGCTTCAAGTCCACCATCGCGCAGATGGTCGCCAACAGCAACTACGGCGTGCGTCCCACGGCCATCTACGCTAACCCGGTGCTGCTCGACCTCATCGACCGCGAGATGAAGTCCGAGTTCAACGTCGTGCTCGGCACCAAGGAGATCACCAGCGGCTTCACCGTCAAGATGCTCTCCACGCAGGCGGGCGACATTCCGCTCATCCCCGAGTGGACGCTCAGCTACACCGGCACGCCCGGCTCAGGCACTGCCGTGCTGCCCGCCTACATCGTCACCGAAGACCTCATCGAGTACCACTGGCTCTCGGACCCGAACCCGCGCGTCTTCCAGCTCGGCGTCCCCGGCTCGCTCGCCTCGCAGTACGTCGTGGTCAAATTCGGCGGCGTCGTCGTCAAGGGCGCAAACTACGCGCACTACCAGGTGCTCGTAGACCGCTAAATGCAGGGCTTAGGGATCAGGGATCAGGAAAAACAATTCCGCAACTCCCTTGTATTTCCATTCCGTAGCGCAGCGAAGGAATCCGCTTTTCCTCCACTCGCCACCAACCTTCGGGTGCCCCATCCTTGCGCGGCCTTATCGCGCAAGGGTGGGAATGCACACACTTCAAGCCACCCGCTTCTCATCCACGAGCATCCGCGAAATCCGCGGTCGTTCTATCGATGTTATCCGTGCTGATCGGTGTTAAGCCTTTCGAGCACTCAAGGGGCCGGCGAACCTGCCGGTCCCATTTCATTTCAGGAGGTGAAAACGATGGCCTATTTATTGCCGTCCGAATACGTGCAATACGGCCTCACGGCAGAGACCACCGACGACTGGGTCACGATGGCCTCGGCCCTGATCGAGTCCTACTGCCGCCGTCCCAGCCTGATGGTCACGCAGTATGTCGAGCGCATGCGCCTCACCGCAAACGCGCAGACCGTGCGGCTCAGCTATCGTCCGCTCGCGGCTGCAGCGGGTGCAACGTCTCCGCTCGTCGGCGTGCGCGTGCGCTATGGCCAGCCCCGGCGCGGCGAGATGATCGACCCCTTCCGCGAACAGGTCGCCTGGGCCTTCAGCCTGCCCGGCAGTTGGAGCGCGCTCGACCTTGGCGCGGTAGACATCAACACAGCCACAGCCGAGCTGACCTTCGCCCGCAGCTTCCTCGGCCTCGACTACAACGAGGTCGAAGTCACCTACACCTCGGGCGTCACCACTGTGCCCGACGCGGTCAAAGCCGCCTGCGTGCAGATCGTCAAAAACGCGCAAGCGACCCCGGCGATGAACGTCAAGTCCAGCCGCGCCGACACACTCCAGATGCAGTACTTCTCGGGCTCGCTCATCGACCCGCAGGTGCAGACGCTGCTCGCGCCCTACGTGGCAGAGAGGCTGGGCTGAGCTATGGCCGACGTCATCACCGCAACCGGCGCAACCGCACGCATAGCCGACACGCTGCTCCGCGCGGCAGGCGGGCGCTCCGTCATGCTGCGGATGCCCGCACCTGCAAGCGCAGGCGACATCGCCGAGCAGCTCGGACTGGAGACGCCCTCGTTTCAAGATGTCGAACTCGCGCCCGTCGTCTTTCGCAAGGCGCGCGCAAGCATGGCGGAGAACAAAGCCTCACGCTACGAGCTGCTCGTCTCGGCCACTGCCGTCGAGTCGCTCGTCGGCTCGCTCGGCTACGCCGCAGCCAACGCGCTCTTCTCCACAGCATTCGGCATCCTCGTCGATGGCGTGCTGCTGACCATCGAATCCGTCACGGACTCGGAGGCCAACGGCGCACCCTATCTCTACCGCCTGCTCCTCCGCGCGCCAGTTGACGAGACGGTCTAGCACGCAGCCACGGGAGGGAAAAACTTAACACCGATTTGCCCCTTTGCATTTCCGTTCCGCGGCCCCTTTGCATTTCCATTCCGTAGCCTTTTTGTATTTCCATTCCGTAGCGTAGCGGAGGAATCTGCTTTTCATCCGCGCATACCCGTGTCCATCCGCGGTCGAATCGGTGTTCATCGGTGCAGATCGGTGTTAAGCCTTCCGTCCGCAACCCGAAAGGTCACACACATGCAGAACGCAAAAGACACGTTTTACACCGTGCTCCAGGCGCGCCTTGCCGCGCTGAACCCCGCGCGCACGGCGGTGGTGCGGAGCATCACGCGACCCGGCGTGCTGGTCGAAGAGAACGAGCTGGTCTCCGCCTATGCTCCGGCGAACGTCTTCCGCCTGCGCTGGACCGATACGAAAGTCGATACGCAATCCGCGCTGCCGCTCGTCACCCTCACCTGCGAGGTCCACTACGCCACTGACGGCAACTCCGGCAACGGCGGCATGGACCGCGGCCGCCTGCTCGCAGCCATGGACGCCGAACTCGCAAGCGCAGTCAGCGCCTTACCGCAGAGCGCCATCAAGATGAACTACGCCGCGCTTGCAGGTCAATCGGGAGCGTCGCCGGTTGCGATGAGCACCAGCATCTTCTGGAGCGATGCAGTCTTCGGCAAAACCCTCACCGATGGCGAGCGTCTCTCGCGCATCGCCACCATCGAAGTCCACAGCTATCAGGAAGCAGGTGAACTGTGAGCACAGCTTTGACAGAAAGCGTGGCCCCGGTCACGCGCCGCGTCCGCGCCTACTTCGCGCCGGTCACGCGGGCAACAGGAACACCCACCGTCTTCGACGCAGCACAGACAGGCGCATTCGCTCTCGACACACCGCCCGCGCCGTGGATCGACCTCGGCTGGTGCGCAGGCTTCACGCGCAAGAGCCTGACGAAGATTCAGCCGCTGCGCACCGGCGCGCCCGCCATTGCGCAGTCGCAGGTACGCACCGAAGTCGAGGCCACAGTGCAGCTCCAGTTCGAGAGCTGGGGCAAGCTGCAACTCGCGCTCGCTGCCGGCTCCCAGCAGATGAACCTGCTGGCCACGGCCACCGTCGCGGCGGCCAACGGCAGCGGAGGCACCGCAGCCGCAGCCGTTCCACTAACCACTGGCTCGACCGCGACCTCGCTCAACGTCGGCGCGGCCGCATCTCAATTCAGTGTGGGCGATCTTGTCTCGGTCGATGTGGACTACACCGGGCAGACCGGCTACGTCGGCAGCGGTGCGAGCGCGGCCTACGTCACCTCGGCTGCCGCGGTCGGCAATGACATCAACTACGTCCGCCGCGTCTCGCTGAACGTCGCGCGCGTCACGGCGATTGCGAACGGCACACTCACGCTGGGCAGCGCGCTGCTCGCGGGCGCACCCGCGGCGGGAATGCAGGTGAGCCGTCTCGTCGGTTTTGTAGACCGCGAGGGCGGCGGCTGGTTTCAGGAGTGGTCCGGGCTCTTCGTCATGGAGGGCGAACAAGGCGACCGCGTGCTCTACCACTATCCGCGCCTGCAGGCGGTCGAAGGCGCGGCAGAGTCGCTCGCAGCCGTAGCCGCTCCGCTCGAAAAAGTACGGCTGGCGGCCGCGTTTCGCGCGCTGCCGGTGAAGGACGCGAACGACAACGAGACCGTGCTGTGCTTCCGCAGCTATCTGCCGGCGGCGATGCGCACGATCTGAAGACCCAGGCCCTTCGCGCAAGAGAGATCAACGATGAGGAGAATAACGATGCGTTGGAAGCATAGAGGATGGACGCTGATCGGGCTGCTGCTGACGCTGCCCGCAGCCATGAGGATCATGATGACGCCGGTCTCGGCGCAGGTGCAGCAGATCGCCACCACCACGGTGACAGACACGGTCTACCGCGCCGACGGCACGGCTGCCACCGGCACCGTGATTGTAAGCTGGCAGGCATTTACGACGGCAGCGGGTGAGTCCGTGCCGAGCGGCAGCACGTCGGCCACCATCGGCGCGAACGGCGCGATGAGCGTCTCGCTCGTGCCCAACGCAGGCTCGACGCCGATGGGCACGTACTACACCGCCGTCTATCACCTGGACGACGGCACGGTGAGCCGCGAGTTCTGGGTGGTGCCCGTCAGCGCGTCGCCGGTCCAGGTCAGCGCCATCAAGACGACCGTGCTGCCTACGTCCGTCGCCATGCAGACCGTCTCGAAGAGTTACGTGGACACGGCGATTGCGGCGGCGGTCTCCGGCCATCCGCTCAACAGCACGAATCCGTATGTGCTCAAGGCGGGCGACACCATGACCGGCCCGCTCGTGCTTCCGGGCGATCCCACCGCGCCTACGCAGGCAGCGGATAAAAACTACGTGGACGCGAACGTTACCGGGCTGACTACCGGCCTGGCGCAGAAGGTCTCGACCATCCCTGCCGGTTCGCAGACGGTGACGCAGCCGGCGGGCACCGAGCTGCATGTGAACCGCATGAACGGCGCAGAGTACGCGGGCCAATACGTCACCGGTCTGGGCAACAACGGCATTGCCAACGCAGTCACCAGTCCCGATTGCACCGCCGGTTGCAATGTGAAGGTGGAGCGCAGCTACAACTCCACCGAGAACTACACGCCCAGCACGTGGACGAGCGCCGCGGGCAACGGCGGAGGCACGCACGTCGAAGACGACCGCAACGGCCAGCGGCGCGACAACTACCTCAATCCCGTCTCGGCCGCAACGGTGGACCAGGACGCGGGCCAGGTGATCGACGTGACCTCCACCAGAAATACGGCGGCGCAGTTTGCCGCAGGCGGCGGGCAGGAGCCGGGCTCCTATGGCCTGCTCGTCAGGCACGAGGGGTTGACCGGGGGGACCAACGATTTTCCGGGCAGCATTGAGTCGGTGCCGTATTTCAAGACCAACTACGATGCGATCAACGTGAACGGCACCTACAGCGCGATGGGCCAGCACGCGCTCGATGCGCAGTCGATCAACTGCTACGGCGTCGGAGACTGTTTGATCGGATCGCAGTTCATCACCGCCTCGGGGGGCTTCCGCGACGAGGCAGACGAGGGCGCGCACCCGTTCGACATTCAGATCCACGAGGACTCGCGCGTCTTCGCGGGCACGTGCAGCACGGGCTGCTCCACCGGCTCGAACTCGGTGACGGTTGCCGTCACGTCGGCGCCGGGAACCGAAGGCGAGGGCCGTTACCTGATCGACAAGAATCCGTCGAAGGTCATCACAGCCGGACAACTGACCGGAGGCACGGGCACACTGACCACGCAGCCGGCGGCGACGGCGACCTTCACCGGCACCAGCTTTCCGGTCAGCGTCTTTGTGGCCACGGCAGCGGTCGCCGGCTCGCAGGCCAACAACATCGCGCCCGGAACGGTGACGCTGCCGATTGAGACCACCGGCGCGCCTGCCGGGTTTGCAACGGACACCGCCGCGCTGCCTGCATCCAGCGGCATTGCGTGCGTGGCCGACCCGGGCAGCGCAAACCCGACCGAGTTCGAGATCGCCAGCTACAGTGTCGTGGACGCAACGCACCTTCAGCTCACCCTCGAACACGTACACCACGCCGGAGCGACGGTTGCGGTGGGCGGGCTGTGCGGCTACGGGCTAGAAGAGACGGTCGATACGACGAGCGGCATCCGGCAGGTCTTTCCCGTCATCGGTTCGTATTCTTCGACCGGCCTCTACTACGCCGCAGGGTTGACGCCGATTGTAGGCGAGACGGGGCAGACCGGCGGATACATGAACGTGAATCTCGCCATTGCCTCGATTGCGCGCGCCAACAACGTGGTCACGGTGACGACCTCGGGCAACATGCCCATGGACCTGAACGGGCTGACTCTCACGGTCGCGGGCGTGGCCGACTCCAGCTACAACGGCAGCTTCGCCGTAACGACCACCAGCCTCAATACGCTGACCTACGCCGACACAGGCGCGAACAGCACCAGCACCGGCGGAACCATCGGGATCCTGACCGGGGGCTACACGCTCTATCCCATGGCCGAGGTCGTCAGCGTCTTCGACGCCGCGACGAAGACTGTGGACGGCCAGTTGACGCTGGGACCCAACAACGTAGCGTGGGCGGCCGGCGATTCGGTCGAGGAGCCGCACAACTATCAGGAGTCGGTGACGGGAGACATCGAGTTCATCGGCCAGACGACGCCCAGGCCGACGGTGCGGGCGGCGGCCGGTATCCAGTATCAGCAGAACGTCAGTTCGGGTATCACGGGCTGGTCGATTGAAAACGCGGCGCCTGCCTCGTACTACTATGGCAACGGCGGCACGCATCTGGCGCCGGGCATCGCGTATGAGGCCTCCGGCGTCTGGCGGGAGATTCTATCGACCCAGGCCGGCGAACAGAGCGTCTTCTCCATTCACTGCAACTCGCACGGCTGCGGCAAATGGAACTCGGGCTACGATCTCTTCGAGCTGGACAGCAACGCAGGCGTGGACACGGAGAATTACCAGCCGCTGACCAGCACGCTCGCGCTCAGTCTGCGCGGCACCGCCTACAGCTTCACCCCGCAGGCATTCACGGCGGGCACGATCAACGCGGGCACGATCAACGCCACCACCATCAACGGCGCGGTGAGCGCGGCGCAGTTGCCGGTCTTCGGAGCCTCCGGCACGGCGCACGCGGAAGGCGCGGTGCCCGACCCGGGCGCGACCACGGGCGCCACGCGCTATCTGCGCGAAGACGGAACGTGGGACGTGCCCGGCGGCTCGACGCTCGCTCCGGTGAACCTGCCCCAGCGGGCCAACCTGCTGGGCGAGTATCTGCTGAACGAAGGCACGGGCACGGTGGCCGACGACACCAGCGGCAAAGGCAACAGCGCCGTCATCAGCGGCGCAACGTGGGACGGCGCCGCCGACCTGAACTTCGGTGCAACCGGCGACTATATTCAGTTGCCCACGGCGCTCAACCAGGCGAACACGTTTCAGTTCGTCATCTATGATCCTCCGGCGGGCACGGGCGCTGCTCCGTTTCCTCCGGGCTACGACCTCAGCGCGTTTGGGCAGAATCCGTCGCTGCTGTGCGGCACCGACACGGCGCACACATGCTTCATTGCGACTTCGCTGCTAGGGCCGGTATCGCATCGGTTCATGGCCTTCAACACCAGCCACACCGAGTCGCGCGAATATCTGCCTGCCGGGTGGCACGTGGTGACGCTGGTCAATGGCGTCAGCCCGGACGTGGACCACTGGTACTACGACGGCGCGGAGGTGTCCGGCTACGTGGCTCAGGCAAGCGGCGGCATCGCGCACCCGGCGACCGGAAACTACCAGATCGGCGGCTCGACTGCCTACACCGGCACGTGGTTCACCGGCAAGATCGCTGCAGCGTGGGCATGGAGCACTCCGTTGTCATCCACTGACGTGGCGGCTGCGGCGAAGAGCGCGCTGGACTATGCCAGGGCCAAAGGCGCTGTCCACGGCTACCGCGTAGCGGCAAGCGATACGCCGTTGGTGATCGGCGGCATGGACTCGCGCACCTACGGCGAGGACACCACGATTCCGTGGATCAATCACCTGACTCTGACCGACCCGTCGTACACGACGCTCAACCTTGGCATCGCGGGATTGAGGGCGGTCGATGCGGCGTCGATGTTCAGCCTGTTGTACGGGCCGCACATTGCGAAGGACTCGGCCCCGGTGATTGTCGCGCTGTGGGGCGGCGTCAACGACATGGGACAGGAGACCGCGCAGCAGATCGCCGACGCGCTGCACTCGATGGTGAGCCAGGCCAAGGCCGACGGCGCGCGCGTCGTTCTCGCAACCGAGATCGACGCGACCGGCGACGATGCGAAGAAGGACGCGCTCGACGCCATTCTTCGCCAGCAGGCATACTCGTGGGGCGTGGACAATCTCGCCGACCTGGCGACGATTCCGCAGCTTGGAGCGGACGGCGCTGCGTCGAACACGACGTACTTCAACGGCGGTCTGCATCCGGTGGACGCGGGCCAGACGCTGATTACGGGCGTGATGAGCAACGCGGTCAATGAGCTGCTTGGCTCGACGGAGACGAACCGCAACACGACGGCTGCGGCCACCTATCAGGAGCTTGCGGGCGACCGCTTCCTCGACCTGACGGGTACGGCGGCACAGGCGATCAGTCTGCCGGACTGCATCGGCTACTCGCTGCCGCGCGAGATCGTGAACCTGGGCACGGCGGCGAGCACGGTGGCTCCGATCAACTCGGAGACGCTGGCGGGCTCGGGCACGATTGCGGTGAACGCGCGGGCAGTGTTCGTGCCCGTCCCCGGCGCGCTTGCAACAGGCGGATGCCACTGGGAGCGGACTGAGTAGCGGATTGTTTCGCTGCACGTGATGGATGGGCGCGGATGCGTATGGAAGATTGTCTCGAATCCATGTCTTCCGCGCCCATCGCCTGTACTGCTTAAGGGCACGGGTTTACCCATGCCCTTAAGCAAGGCGCTTTTCGGCATGTCGTGATCTTTAGCAAAACATCAATGCGGTTTTCAGCCCCGGCGGGAGCGGTCTCGCCGGGGCCTTCTTAACGCAGTGGGGTGGGTGGAATGGAAGAAGAACAAATCAAGGTGGACGATCTGTTAGAGCATGGGCGCGCGATCGAGCGCGACCCGCTGAAGATATTCGATCTTGCGAACGATCTACTGAAGGTGCGCGACCGCACCGGATTGGAGAAGCCGCTGTGCGCCAACCGCGTGCAGCGCGCATTCGAGCAGAGGCGCGGGCGGCAGAACATTGTGCTGAAGGCGCGCCAGATGGGCATGACGACGTGGGTGGCGGCGCGATTTTTTTTGAAGACCATCACCGCGCGCGGCGTGATGACCGTGCAGGTGGCGCACACGCAGCAGGCTGCCGAGAGCATCTTTCGCATGGTGCAGCGGTTCTGGGAGTGCCTGCCGGAGCCGCTGCGCAAGGGGCCGCTCAAGCGCAGCCGCGCCAACTCCGGGCAGATGTGCTTTAGCGAGCTGGACAGCGAGTTTCGCGTGCTGAGCGCAGGCGACGAGGGCGCGGGGCGTGGCCTGACCATCCAGAACCTGCACCTGAGCGAGGTGGCCCGCTGGCCGCGCGCGGCGGACGAGACGCTGGCCGGGCTGCGTGCCGCGCTCTCGCCCGCAGGCGAGCTGGTGATGGAGTCTACGCCGAACGGGGCTTACGGCTGCTTCTACGAAGAGTGGGGCAACGCAGGGGCTGGCGGCAGCGGCGTGGTGCGGCACTTCTTTCCCTGGTGGATGGAAGAGGCGTATGTGGCCGATGCGGTTGCGGATTTTTCTGACGAAGAGTGTGCGCTGATGACGGCGTACGGCCTCTCGGCGAAGCAGATCGGTTTTCGACGCACGATCGAGACGAGCTATCGCGGGCTGCGCTCGCAGGAGTTCGCCGAGGACGCGGAGACCTGCTTCAAAGCTACGGGCGACTGCTGCTTCGAGGTCGCGGCCATCGAGGCGCGGTTGACTGGGCTGGGCGAGCCGGTCGAGACCGGCCGCGACGGCGCACTGCATGTGTGGCTGCCGCCGCTTGCGGGCAAGCAGTATCTGGTCGCGGTGGACACGGCGGGCGGCGGCCCGGACGGCGACTTCGCCGCGATGCAGGTGGTCGAGCTGGAGTCGGGCGTGCAGTGCGCGGAGCTGAAGCAGCGGCTTCGTCCGCTGGATCAGGCAAAGGCCGCGGCGAAGCTGGCGCGCGAATACAACGGCGCGACGCTCGTCGTCGAGCGCAACAACCACGGCGCGGCGGTGCTCGCGTTTCTACAGTCGGTGGAGCACTACACGCGCGTGTATGCGCAGCAGGGCGAGGCTGGATGGCTGACGACGGCGGGCAACAAACCGGCGATGATCAGCCGCATGGGCGCGTTGCTGGTCGAGTCGCCGGAGATGTTTTTGAGCCGAAGACTGCTGGCCGAGTGCAGAAGCTTCATCTCGCTGCCCGGCGGCGGACTGGGCGCGGCCTCGGGCGCGCACGACGATTGCCTGATGGCGATGGCCATCGCGCAGGCCGCGCGCGTGGAGATGCTGGTCAGGAGAAACAGCTTTTAGCTTCTAGCTTCTAGCTTCTAGCTTTTAGCTTAGCTAAAGGCTAAGAGCTAAAGGCTAAGAGCTGGAAGCTGGAAGCCCTGTATCCTGTTGCGGAGGGAGACACGTTGGCGGTACTGGCGGTGCAGGCAATCCGAAGGATGCGCGGCGGGGCGCAGAGCCAGTTGATGCTCGGCTCCGATGGTCGCCTGTGGGTAGTGAAATTTCAGAACAACCCGCAGCACCTGCGCGTGCTGGCCAATGAGCTGATTGCCACGCGGCTGGCCGAGGCCGTGGGCCTGACGGTGCCGGTGAGCGACGTGGTCGAGGTGACGGATTGGCTGGTCGAAAACTCGCCCGCCATGCAGCTCGACTTGCCGCGCGGCCAGCGCGAACGCTACACGGCAGGCTTGCAGTTCGGCTCGCGCTTTGTTGGCGGACTGATGCCCGGTCAGGTGGTGGACTATCTGCCCGAGCAGCAGTTGACCGAGGTGCGCAACGTGGCGGAGTTTGCAGGAATGCTCACAATCGACAAGTGGACGGGCAACTGCAACGGGCGGCAGGCGGTCTTCGAGCGCAGGCCGCGCGAACGCAAATATCGCGCCACGTTTATCGATCAGGGCTTCTGCTTCAACGCGGGTGAGTGGACGTTTCCCGACGCTCCGCTGCGTGGCGTGTATCAACGCAACCAGGTGTACGAGCGCGTGACGGGATGGGAGAGCTTCGAGCCGTGGCTGGGCCGCGTCGAGACGATGGACGCCGCGAAGCTGTGGGCCATCGCCGAAGCCGTGCCGCCGGAGTGGTACGGCGGCGACCTTAGCGAGATCGAGCGGCTGATGGAACAGCTACTGCGCCGCCGCTCGCGTGTGCGCGAACTGATCGAGTCGTTCCGTGACTCGGACCGGAGGCCGTTCCCGATGTGGAACGCCGGGAAGACCATCGTGGTGCCGCAGCAGTTTGCGGAGTGGAGCGGCGCGGGTAAGTTTGTAATGTAGGGAGAAGCGAGCTGCCAGCTTCCAGCTCTTAGCTCTTAGCTAGAAGCTAAAGGCTAAAAGCTAGAAGCTGTTTTCGGAGGTCATTTGAAGCAACGTGTGCCATGCGAGTTCTTCCTCATCCGGTATGTGCCGGACGTGGTGAAGGGCGAGTTTGCCAACATCGGCGTGCTTGCGCGCGAGGCAGGCAGCGCGGAGGCGGCGATGGTGCGCTTTACGCGCGACTGGAGCCGCGTGCGCTGCATGGATGCGGATGCGGACATTGGCCTGCTGGAGTCGCTCGAAGCGGAGATTGCCGCGCGGCTGGCGGCGGGCACAGCGAATGCGCTTGATCTTAAGAAAGGCATCAAGCCGGTGATGCAGGTGCTCGAAGACACGCTCTCGAACTCGGTGCAGATCTCGGAGATGAAGGCGTCGCTGGCTGAGAGCCTGCCTGCTGAGCTGGAGCAGTTGATGCGCATGTACATCGAGCCCCTGAAGGTGAAGGCGGAGCGACGCAAGTCCGGGCGCGCGGCCATTGCGGGCGCGATGCGCACGGAGTTCGAGCGCGCGGGCGTATGGGGCATGATGCGCAAACGCATTGCCGCTTCGTTGTACACGCGCGCGGGCGACCCGATGAAGATCGACTGCGGCTACAGGGCCGCGCTCGAAGACGCAACCGCGAGCAGCGTGATCCGGATGTTTCAGGCGGTCTCGCTCGAGGGCGATGTCGAGGCCGCGAAGGGGCTGGCGTATTCGGCGCCGCAACTGCGCGAAGGCGTCGAGCGCGTGGAAGGCGCGACGCTCGATTTGACCGCGGTGGTCGAGCCGCTGCGCGAGGTCTCGGATGCGGAAGATGAGGCGACGGAGCGATACCGCTTCGGCGTGGACGCGATGGAGCGTCAGGCGATTCGCGTGGTCACGTTGAGCGACCTGGCACGCGTGGCGGAGACGGCGAGGGTGGAGTTGAGAGTGTAGGGAACAGGGTGTAGGGAATAGGGTGTAGGGAATAGGGTGTAGGGTGTAGAAGACGCGAGAGCATGGCATTTCTGCCATGCTCTTTTTTCGTAGGTCACGACTTCTGTCTTCTACACCCTATTCCCTACACCCTGTTCCCTGATCTGAGAGGAGCAAACGATGGGAGTTCGAGAGACGGTGAAGGATGTGTGGCAGCGGCTGGCCGGTGTGGACGCTGCCGAGGGCGATGCGACCAGGGGCGAGCGGAAGACGGCGATGCTTCCGGCGATATTGAGTCCCTACAACCCCATGCGCGGCGGGCAGGCCGCGTTGCCTAAGCCTACGCCGGCGAACCTGCGCAAGTTCGCGGAGACGCCGGTGGTGCGTCGCGCCATCAACGTGGTGAAGGACAAGATTGCCAGCATGGACTGGCAGGTGCGCGTGCGGCGTGGCTACGAGGGTGCGGAGGTGGAAGACCGCATGGCGCGGCTGAATGCGCTGCGCCGGTGTCTGGAGGAGCCGAATGCGGCGGACAGCTTTCGCGTGCTGTGGGAGCAGGTGCTCGAAGACCTGCTGGTGGGCGGCTTCGGCGCGGTGGAGATGGAGGCGACCGGCGATGCGCTGAGGCCGTTTCATCTGTGGGCGGTCGATGGCGCGACCATCCAGATCGACAGCAAATGGGACGGCGATCCCGAGAAGCCGCGCTATGCGCAGGCCACGGGTTTGCCCGGGCAGCAGAAGATGGTGCCTCTGCTGGACGACGAGCTGATGTATGTGCGGCTCAATCCGCGCACGCATACGCCGTTCGGGCTGGGGCGGCTGGAGGTCGCGTTCGAGACGGTGAACCAGTATCTGAGCGCGAGCCGGTATGCGTCGAAGCTGGCGTCGAATTCGGTGGTGCAGTATGCGCTGTGGCTCAACGATGCCACGCCCGAGCAGCACGACCGGCTCATCCGCTGGTGGCAGGACGAGATTGAAGGCACGGGGCGTGTGCCTCTGCTGAGCTGCGAGCAGAAGCCCGAGGTGTTGCGCTTCGCCGGCGGCACGGACGCCGACCTGCGCTTGCAGTGGCAGGACACGCTGGTGCGCATGATTGCGAATGCGTTCGATCTGCCGCCCATGCTGCTGGGCTCGATGAGCGACGTGAACCGTTCGACCGCGACCGAGCTGGCCGACGAGGCGTTTCAGGGCGCGGTGGTTCCGGTGGCGAAGCTGCTGGCCGAACACATCACGCGCGATCTGTTTGCCAAGAAGCTGGGCTGGCGCGAGTTCGAGTTCTGCTTCAACGACCTTGAAAGCCGCGACGAGATGGAAGAGGTCCAGATTCAGAAGACGCTCATCGAGGCGGGCGTGATGACGGTGGACGAGGTGCGTGCCATGCGCGGGCTGGCTCCGCTGGCGGCGCTTGCACCGGCTGCATCATCGACACAGACGGAGGCGATGTGAAGATTACGATCGACAATCTGGATGGCAAGGGTGCGGTCGATTACACGGCCGCGCTCGCGGCTGACGGGCCGGTGAAGATCGCGCGCGCACTGAATGTGCCTTCGCGGGTGGGCGGATTGCTCGATGTTGCGAGCGCCGCGCTTGCTGTGCCGGTGCGGCGCGGTCGCGTGGTGATGACCTCGGATGCGGGCACGGTGTTGTTTACGGGCTATCTTGCGACGGAGCCTGAGGCCGTCTACGCGGGCGTGGGCGTCGCGGGTCCGGTGCATCGCTATGCGTTCAGCGCGGTGAGCGATGAGTGGCTGCTCGACAAGCAGCCGCTCCCGGCCAGCGGCGCGGGGCTGGCGCAAACGGGCGGCGCGCTGCTCGAAACGCTGACCAACCGCGTGGATGCTGGCCTCTTTACGACAACGGGCGTGATGACGGTGCCTGCGGTTGGCGTCTTCGAGCCTGTGGCGCAGGAGAGCTGGTCGGCGAATGCGGGGGAGATTGCAGGCTCGACCTATGCGGCGTATCGCGTGGTCAATGGCGCGCTGACGCTTCAGCCCGCAGGCACGGTGACTCATGCGCTGAGTGACGGCGACGGCACATTGCAGGTGGCTGAGTTGAAGACGGCTTCTATTAGGGAGCTGGCTAACGACGTGACCCTGAGCGGCGAGATGGAGCCGACGGCGTATGTGCAGGAGGTCTTCGCGGGCGATGGCACGACGACGGTCTTCGAGCTTTCGGAGGCGCCGTACCGCCCAACGGGAACTGCTGCGACGCATCCGGTGAACGACAGCTTCAACCAGAACACGCTCGACACGCAGGTGTGGCAGGTGGCCGATCCCGGCTCGCATCTGGGGCTGAGCGCGAATGGACTGACGATGACCGGCGGCAACGGGCTTGACGGACAGACGACGCTGACCGCCATCGACGCCATTGAGATGGGCGGAACGGTCGTGATTGAGGCCGGGAACGTGCAGCTTGGCGGCACAAGCACGGGCATCGTCGCGGGTTTGTACTCGGGGGCGACGGCGAGCGCGAACTGTTTTGCCGGTTACAACGTGCGCCAGTCGAGCGGTGCGACGGTTGCGGTGCCGTTCGTCAACGGCGCCGAAGTTGGGACGGCGTTCACGCTGGTCTCCGGCCACACGTACACGCTGCGCATCCGGCTGCATTCGGTTGAGCCGGAGCGTGTCATGCAAACGTATTACGCGATGGTCGATGGCGCGGTGCAGAGCTTTGGCGGCGGCGTGGTGGCTGCGCCGATGGCGCTGGTCTTCGATGTGGTGGACCTGGGCGTGGCGTCGAATACTCCGGCGACGGTGCTCTACGATGGCGCGGTGGCGACGTCGCCGGCGAGTTGCAGCTTCGTTGCAGCGAACAGCGTGGGGCTTGTCGGTTCGATGGGCTACTGCCGCGTGACGCAGACCGGCTCGGCGTGGGTGGTGAGCACGCTGCCCGGCGGGACGAAGCAGACGCGGCTGATCGGCGTCTCGGGCGAGGGCGTCGATTGCACGATCTCTGCATCGGGCAAGGTGACGTTCTTCGCGGGTCGCGTGCCGGTGGCGGGCGAGTACGTCACGGTGCTGTATCGCGGGCGCGAGCGGGCGGTGTCGCGGCTGGCGAATGCGGCGAGTGTTGCGGCCGAGGCTGCGGGCGGCGTTCCGGGCACGGCGCGGTGGCTGGGCAAGGTGCTGCGTCCTCCGGCGCGTAGTTCGGCGGACTGCGAGAGCGCGGCGGCGGCGGTGTTGAGCTTTGCTACGAGTCGTGCGGCGGCGCTTGCTGGAAAATATACGGCGGTCAATCCCGCGGCGGACATCTGGCCGGGCGATGTGCTGGCGATCACGAGTGACAGCGAGACGACGAGTGTTGTAGTGCGCGCGGTCGAGATTGCCGATGGCGCGGCGCTGCCGGAGATGCTGACGTACCGCATTGCGTTTGCGAACGACTGGGCCGAGGCGCTGGGGATGAAGGTGTCGGAGGCGATTGCCGCCGACGCGCTGCTGCCTGCGACGGCGTTGAGCGCGCCTGGTGCGGTGCTGTCGAATTTGCAGGAGTTGCAACTGGTGAGTTCGACGACGACGGCGTTGCAGATTGACGCGGGTATGGCTCCGCCTGCGGGTGGAGGCTTCGAGGTGAGGCGGCGCGATGGAGGCTTCGGCCCCGGGGTCGATCAGGACCTGGTGCTGCGCAGCCCGGTGCGGAGCTTTTCGATTCCGCGCGAGGCGCAGGTGGAACGCTACTACGTGCGGATGTACGACGGCTCGACGCCGCCGGTCTACTCGCGGTTTTCGAGCGCAGTCGTAGTGGATCTGCCGGTGAGCTAGTGGAAAACTTAACACCGATTTGCACGGATGACGCCGATTAAAGCGGTTCCTCGCGCTGCGCGGAAGTAAAGTAACGCAGATTCCCTTCGGGAATGACAACAAAAGGGGCCAACTGACTTTTACTTGTTTGTCATTTCCGAAGGGAATCTGCGTTTGCAGGTTTCTTGAGGAAGACCTGCTTTTATCCGTGGTCGCTTTTGAATCGGTGTCATCGGTGTCGATCGGTGTTAAGCCTTTAGGTTTTTCGGAGGTGGGGGATGACGGAGTTTGAGGGGCAGGTGTTGGCGGACCTGAGCGTGTTGAAGAGTCAGATGGACCAGTTGATGGGCATCGGTCAGCCGGGGCGGCTGACGCAGCTTGAGGGGCGCGTGGAGCGGCATGAGCGCAGCGTGCAGCGCATGAGAGGGCTGTTCACTGCGACCGGGGTGTTGCTGGCGATTGCGCAGTTGGTGGTGGACTATTTTCGGCGGTGAGAGAGGCAGTTTGAAACCGTATAATCGAGGTCTATGAGCGACAAGCCGCTGGTTGGGGTGGTGATGGGGAGCCGCAATGATTATGCGGTGATGCGCAGCACCGTCGAGGTGTTGCGCGAGTTTGGCGTGGCGCACGAGGCGCGTGTGGTCTCGGCGCATCGCACGCCTGATCTGCTGTTCGAGTATGCGGAGGCTGCCGTGGGGCGCGGGCTGCGTGTGATTATCGCGGGCGCGGGCGGAGCGGCGCATCTGCCGGGAATGCTTGCGGCGAAGACGGTGGTGCCGGTGCTGGGCGTGCCGATTCCGGCGACGGCGCTGCAAGGGCAGGACTCGCTCTTGAGCATTGTGCAGATGCCCAAGGGCATCCCCGTGGGTACGCTGGCGATTGGCGCGGCGGGCGCGATGAACGCTGGGCTGCTGGCGATTGCGATGCTCGCGACCACCGACCCCGCATTGCAGAAGAAGTTGATCGCGTGGCGCGCGGCGCGGCGCGACGAGGTGCTGGCCCAGACTGTGGGCGACGACGAGGCGGGCGCGTGAGTATTGCGACTTCGACTGCAAAGCGAGTTGCGGCGACACCGATTCTTCCCGGCGCGACGATTGGCATCTTCGGCGGCGGACAGTTGGGCCGCATGACGGCGATGGCGGCGCGCGAGATGGGCTATCGGGTGCAGGTGCTGGACCCGGACCCGGCGTGCGCGGCGCGGTTTGTGGTGGACAGTTGCATCGAGGCCGCGTGGGACGACGCGCGCGAGGCCGCGAACCTGGCTCGCGGATGCGACGTGGTGACGCTCGAGATTGAGCAGATTGCTCCGGCCAGCATGGCTGCGGCTGCGGCGCTGGCTCCGGTGCGGCCCGGCGGCGCGATGCTGCGCGTGATTCAGGACAGAGTGGTGCAGAAGGACTGGCTGCGCGAGCATGGTTTCCCCGTTGGCGACTATCGCGCGGTACGCTCGCTGGACGAGGTGCGCGCGGCGATCCGCGAGCTGGGCGGCAGATGTTTCTGCAAGAGCGCGACGGGCGGCTACGACGGGCGCGGACAGGGCAAGGTCGGCTTCAACGCAGGCGCTTCGTTGGAAGGTGAAGTGCGCGGCGCGTGGCAGGCTCTGGGCGAAGGGCCAGGTGTGGTCGAGAAGGCGATCGAACTGGAGCGCGAAATTTCGGTGCTGGTGGCGCGGTCGCCGAGCGGCGAAGTGAAGGCGTATCCGGCGGCGTGGAACTATCACGAGAACCAGATTCTGGCGTGGAGCGCGATGCCTGCTCCGCTTGCGCCTGCGATGGAGGCGGAGTCGCGTGAGCTTGCCAGCGCGATTGCAGATGCGTTTCAGCTTGAGGGGATTTTAGCGGTCGAGATGTTCTGCACTACCGACGGCAGGCTGTTGGTGAATGAGCTTGCGCCGCGTCCGCACAACAGCTACCACGCGAGTGTGCGGGCTTCGGTGACGAGCCAGTTCGAGCAACTGGTGCGCGCGGTGTGCGATCTGCCATTGGGTAATGTGGATGTGGTGCAGCCGGCGGCGATTGCGAATCTGTTGGGAGAGGTGTGGCTGAATGCCGATGGCACAGCGCGCGAGCCGCATTTTGACAAGGTGCTGGCAGTGCCGGGCGTGCGGCTGCATCTCTACGAAAAGCACAAGCCGCGCAAGGGGCGGAAGATGGGGCATCTTTCCGCTGTGGGCGCGACGGTGGATGAGGCGGTGAAGCTGGTGCTGGAGGCGAAGGCGTTGCTGTAGCATGCGTTTCCACTGACTCCCAGCAAGGCTTAAGGAAGGTTTGATTAAGTCTGCGGAGATTCCCTCAGAGGCTAAAGCCTCGTTGAATTGAAGTGATTTACGGCGCGACTGAAGTCGCGCCCCTTCAAAACGAAGACTTATCAGGGTTTCCTTAGCACCGATTGACACCAATGAACACCGATTCGACCGAGGGTGAACGCGGATTTCACAGATCAAAGGTTGGGGGTTCATGCATTCCCACCCTTGGCGATGAAGCTGCCAAGGATGGGGCACCCGAACATTTGTGGTTGGTTGAAGGAACAGCGGATTCCTCCGCTGCGCTGCGGAATGGAAATGGGAAGAGGGCGCGGAATGATGGAGGGGCTTAGCGGGTGGCGGGGTGGCGGGGGCGGAGCGCGTAGACGACGGCTCCCAGCAGGGCGATGAGGGCGGCGAAGGCGGGTGCGGGCAGGCCGGCGACGCGCTCTCCGCGCGCGGTCCAGAGGGCGAAGCCGATGAGCGCGGTGGGGCCGATGCCGAGCGCGATGGTTGCGGTGAGGCCTCCGGGGATGCGGAAGGGTCGAGGCATGGCTGGAGCTTTGACGCGGAGCACGGCGAGGGCGACGAACTCGAGCACGAGCGCGCCGCCGTAGAGGACAAGGTCGATGGAGATGAGCCGCTCGAAGGTGAAGCCGAGCGCGAGCGCCCAGCCGATGCTGCACGCGATGACGCTGACCCAGGGGACACCGTTGGCCCATCGTTTCGCCAGTATGCGGGGCAGCAGGCCGTCTTCGGCCATCGCAGAAGGCAGGCGCGTGAGCGAGAGCGTGAGCGCGTTGAAGGTGCCGAGGCCATCGAGCGAGCCGGAGAGGACGACGGCGAGCGCCAGCACGGGCCCGCCCATCAGCATGGCCGCGTCCACCCACGCGCCGGTGGAGAAGCGCGCGGCCGGGATGCCGACCATCCAGACGCCGATGAGCGGCAGCATGTAGACGCACATGACGGTGAGGGTGGAGCTAAACATGGCGCGGGGATAGGCGCGCTGGGGCTGGTCTACTTCTTGCGCGATGGTGGAGGCATTGTCCCAGCCCATGTAGTTCCACATGGTGATGGCGATGGCTCCGCTGATGTCGGCGGTTGCGGGCGCGCCTGCCGCGGCTGGCGCGATGCCGTGTCTGACGATGTGCCAGAGCACCAATGCGATGAGCACGACAAAAGGCGAGAGCGAGATGGCCATCATGCGTGCGGAGCCGAGCCCGACGGAGACGGCGCCACGCAGGTTCCAGAGGGCGGAGATGGTGACGATGGCGAGCTTGAGCAGGAGGCCGCGGTGTCCCGAGGTCAGCTCGGGGGCGACGCGCGAGAGGTAGAGCACGAAGGTGGTGGGGTAGATGGCCATGTCGAAGACGCTGGCGGCGAGGCTGAGCCAGGCCTCCTGGAATCCCCAGAAAGGACCGAGGGCTTCGCGCACCCAGTGGTAGAAGCCGCCGTCGAAGGGCAGGGCGGCGGCGAGTTCGCCGACCATGAGGCTGGTGGGCAGGCTCCAGAGGAGCGGCACGGCGAGGAGCAGCAGGAGCGCCCAGCCGTATCCGGCCATGCCGATGATGTCTTCGAGCCCGTAGGGGCCTCCGGACACCATGAAGTAGGTGGCGGCGACGAGCGGTAGCAGCCGCATCTTGTTGGTGTTGCCGTTCGGTTGTGCCAACCGGTCTCTCCCCTGTCTCCTTGCTCGCTCCGTATGACAAATCTAACCGACGCGGACGCGGGGCGGCGGTAGCACGGTATAATCGGCTGTAGCCGAAGTGACGATGCAGTGCAGCGAAGTGTGTTCACTCGCACCCGAAGTTTGGCGGCGCGTTGCACAGCATGGTGCGGAGAGTTGGCCGAGTGGCTGAAGGCGGCGGTTTGCTAAACCGTTATAGGATCAAAAGTTCTATCGGGGGTTCGAATCCCCCACTCTCCGCCATCTAGTTTTAGAATCAACAACTTAATAGATAATAGCTCCCAATACCCCCGATTTGCCGGCGATTTCGCCAGATATCAGATCGGACTGGAACTGGAGAGCGTTCTCCGGTAGATCGCTTGTGCGCCTTTTTGCCGGCACTTCTCTGTTGGCCAAATTGGCAGTTCCATTTCGATGCGCGTCGCAACTGGAGAAACTTGACTCTGCGGTGATTGCATGGTCCGGCTAGGACGCGACATCGCATAAGGAATTCTCCGTTGGCGAAATAGGCAAATGTGGGCTCGTATTCTCGGGGAAATCAGCAGATTTTCGCATCAAAATAGTACTGACAGTTCGAATTATCTATGGTCCGCCATCTATCTTTAGAATCCAAAGCTCTCGAGAAATAAGCCCTGACACTTCTGGGTTTCCCGGCAATCTCGCCAGATCGTCGATCGGAATGGAACTGGAGAGCTTTCTCCGATAATGCAGGTGTGTGCCGTTTTGCCGGTACTTCTCTGTTGGCCAAACTGGCAGTTCCGTTTCGGTGCGCATCGTAACTGGAGGAATTTGACTCTTGGGCGGTGGCATGGTCTGGCTAGTGCGTGAAATCCTCAGCGCAAGCGGCCGGGGTTGGCGGCTTGAAGGGATTGGCGTACTCGCTAGGCAGACTTTGCCCGCAGATTGAATGCCTGCTCACGCCAGCTCATTGGGATTACTTTGAGCAGGTCGCCAAGCGACAACGGCAGCGATTCGGGCCGGTTCATCAGACTTTCGATTGACTGAGGACTAAGCTGAACCAGCTTCATCTGCGCGTGAAGGAAGCGTTGTGACAGGCCATGCTTGCTAGCGAGCTCCGAGATACTGCCGGCTTCGCCGGTGGTAAGTTGCTCGTACCAGAGCCGGGCCCGGGCAATAGCTTTGAGGATGGCCTGACGGCTTGCCTCTGTCGTAATGTTCGTATTGCCGACGATCAGGCGCAGTGCGCGGCCCTGGGAAATATGGCGGAAGGGGCATTCGATCGAGGTTACAAGCTGCAGGTGGTCCTGGGGTGGGGCGGTGGTGCTTCCGCCTCGTTTGTCAGCCGTAGGAGTATTGTTGCCGAGGAGTTGTTGGATGAACTGGGGCACGCGAATTCGGATTTCCACGCGGGTAGGGTGAATGATGAGGCGGTCGATGACGGCGCGGAGGAAATGCTCTTTGTCGGGGCCGGGGAGGGATTGCCATGTCGCTGCGGTCGATGTAGCGCGGGCGACAATCCTTGTGAAAAGGTCGCCCGGAAGACTCGCTCCCTCTTGGAAATCATCTCGGATGCTTGTGACTAGATCCCCTGGTTCACGAAGGAGTTTCAAAAGGCGTTCGATTACAGCGGATTCTAAGTCGGGCGCGGGGATACGCGTGGGCGTTTCAACCTTCTCTGTCTTCTTAATGATCGCCTGTGAGGTGTAGTAGCGGTAGCGGCGGCCGTTCTTTGTTGCGTGGGTCGGCGTGTAGCGCGTGCCTTCAGCGTCGAAGAGGAGCCCGGTAAAGAGGCTGGTTTTGGTTGCACGCGGTTTTCGTTTGCCGCCCTGGCGATTCGCGACCAGCAGCGCTTGTACCTTATCCCAGGTCTCACCATCGAGGATGGCTTGGTGTTGGCCGGGGTAGGTTTCTGTTTTGTGTCGGGTGAGACCGATGTAAAGAGGGTTGTGCAGCATCTCGTAAAGCGGACCGCGAAAGAAATGGCTGCCTGCCTTGCTGCGGATATCATTTTCACGCAACCAATCCCGCAGGACGGTGACGTTGCCTAACTGCAGAAACTGATTGAAGATCGTGCGCACGGTTGTGGCTTCCGCTTCGTTAATCTGTAAGAGACGGTCGCGCACGTCGTAGCCGAGTGGGATGGTGCCGCCCATCCACATTCCCTTCTTCTTCGAAGCAGCAACCTTGTCCCGGATGCGCTCGCCCGTGACTTCGCGTTCAAACTGTGCGAAGGAAAGCAGGACGTTGAGCGTAAGTCGACCCATCGAAGAAGTTGTGTTGAATTGCTGAGTGACCGAAACGAAGCTGACGTTGAATTTATCGAACTGCTCGACAAGCTTGGCGAAGTCGGCCAGCGAGCGGGTAAGTCGGTCAACCTTGTAAACAACCACGACCGAGACCTTGCCTGCGTGAATATCGTCCATCAGACGCTTCAACGCAGGACGGTCCACGTTGCCGCCCGAGAAGCCGCCGTCGTCGTAGTGGGTCCCGATGGCCTGCCAGCCCTCATGCTGCTGACTCTTCACGAAAGCCTCACAGGCTTCCCGTTGGGCGTCGAGTGAGTTGAAAGCCTGCTCCAAGCCTTCCTCTGAAGACTTGCGTGTGTAAATAGCGCAACGGCTGCGGGGGTTCATACTTGCGCTCTCTTTCCTGGCCGCTTGTAACCGAAGAACACCGGTCCGGACCATTTGGTTCCGGTGATGACCTTGGCGACCTCGGTCAGACTCCGGTGAACCTGGCCCTGATACTCGTATCCAGTCTCAAGAACTGTGACCTCGTGCAGTCTGCCCCCGTACTCTCGCACATAGCGCGTGCCAATCTTTGGTCGGATCATCGGCTGAACGACTGACCTCTTACCGTCGGCATGATCCTTGGCGAGTTCGTGCAAGCGCTTGAGAGTGGATTCCTTGAGCCCTCCATAGGCCTTCTCTTGAATGCGATAGGCCAGGATCGGAATCAGTGTTGTTCTATATAAATCCGGGCCGGGCATGCGACCGAACAGATCTTGCCAAAGCTTCAGGAGCTCCTCTCGATCCATCGTCGGCAACTGTGTCAAAAGCCGGTCAACAGCCTCATCCTTGGTGAGTTTTGGTTGGGCTATCTTATTCATCTCCATGGACTTGCCTCCTCGCGGTAAGTCCATTTCCGCTCTGCTTGGCCATGGAGTCAAGCGAACTTCTGCACAGCTGAGCCACGGACATAAGGCGGCCAGATGAGCCAGATTTGGCGCAAATTCGGTGGAAGAGTGTCGGATTGGAGAGAGGAGAATCGTCGGCGAAACGTCAAAGAAATTCTCCATTTAGCTAGATTTGCCAATGTGGTTGGAATTCTGCGGGAAATCAGTAAACTTTCGCCTTCGAAAAGTGCTCCAAGTCCGGATCTGATTCGGTCCGCCACACAGTCTTCTCCGGGGCGGCATTTACCCGGTAGTTATGGGTAGTTGTGATATGGGCGGGCAAATGCCGGGATCGGTCGAAAAAGTGCACTCCAGAGAATGTTAGAAATGGATCGGCGAGCAGCTGACCGGCACTTCCGTGACCAGGTGCTTGTAGGCCCGGAGACGGATTCCAGGACGTGGGTTCAATATGAACTTCAGCGAGGTACGCCGTGGGAATAGTCTGCTCGCCGTAACGCTACACAATATCAAAGACTTTTCTGACAATACAGACCGGGCGGCTCTACTGATTTCGGCTCGTTGGGAAAAAGACGAGAACGGTAACGACGTCTATTTCTTCCAGGTCCCCATGACATACGATTGGGTATCGAGCGACGCCTATAAGAACTTTGGGACATAGGTGGAAGACGCGGTCACACCAGCAAGCAAGCGCTAGCCAAGGATTACCTTCCTATGAACAACGCATACATTATCGCGCCCACGCTCACCATTGGCATTTCAGTCGTCGCGGAGACGTTTTCAGATTCTCTTCACCGGATTCTGAGCGATTACAATAGCGCGCCGATTCTCCGGAGTGACAGCGCGATGCGCTCAACAGAACCCGACCGAGGGGACGCGGTCATTCTCTTCAACCGGTCGGATCAAAACTACGAGGCTGCGGTAATCCAATTCTTGGAGAAGTCCCTCCGATCCGGAGCAACCGTGCTTCCCGTCGCGACAGACAAAGGAGAGCGGCATCCTGAGCAGATTCAGCTTCCTCAGAGAGCGCAAACAGACGGAGGACGTCCCTCATGGCGCGAATATCTCCTGACATCGCCATATTCATTGCGCGATGTAGAACGGCCTCGATGGTGGTCATGGTCTTTGCTCGCCCGTTCTCAGTGACTATGATTTGCTTCAGAGCGATTGCGCTGAACATCGTAATGAGACTCTTCGATCCTTTGGGACGCCCGTTCGGGTTGCCCGATTGGCCCTTTACGAATTGGGTCTCCTTCGGTGGCCGCCCATAGCCAACTTCGTAGTCGTTAGGCATTGGAATCCTCCCTTGGCGTAACCTCGTCAAACGCGACCCCGGTGGCTACGTGGATTGCGCGCTCGCCTGTAAGGTTCTGCCACCTGCGGATGGCGATGTCGACATACTTTGGCTCGATTTCCATGCCGCAGCAGACGCGGCCAACCCTTTCAGCGGCCAGGAGAGTGCTACCGGATCCCAGGAATGAGTCCAGCACCACATCGCCGCGCGCAGAGCAATCCAGCAACGCATCCGCCACTAGGGCAACGGGCTTTACCGTTGGGTGCATAGCGAGAAGATTTCCTTCGTCACCACTTCTCGTGAGAGTGTTCGCGCCGGGATACCGCCACACATTGGTACGGTTGCGACCGAACTTACCCAGTTGCACGTTGTTGCGGTGAGTTCTCTTGCCGTTCTTGAAGACGAAGATCATCTCGTGCTGCGAACGATAGAAGGAACCCATCCCGCCGTTGTCTTTGGCCCAAACGCACACGTTCAGCAACGAGTCATAGACGGACCGTCCTGCAGCCAAAAGCTCCGACATATGGCGCCAGTCCATACAAAGAAAGTGGACCGAGCCGTTCATGCTCCAGGCGGCCAGCTGGGAGAGCGAATCCTTCAGAAACTTGGTGAACTCGGCTTCATTCATCTCGCCCGAGGCCATGGCGAACTCGCTGTGACGTGCCTTCCCGTTACCGCTCACATGGCCGTCGATAACTACGTTATACGGCGGGTCCGCGAACACGACGGTCGCGCGACGGTCAACCATGAGGGAAGCGAAGCAAGACTCATCACGAGCGTCTCCGCAGAAAATGCGGTGCCCACCCAGAGACCAGAGGTCTCCTGGTTGAGTCGTAAGCTGTAAGACCTCATCAGGAAACTCATCTGCGGGATCCGCTTCCGCTTGAGGGGTGCTTAGGATGAGATCGATCTCAGGCGTCTCAAAACCGGTGAGTGATATGTCGATCTCGTTCTCGATGATGAGGTGCTGCAACTCAATCTTGAGGATCTCTGGGTCCCACCCTGCCTCCTCCGCAAGCTTATTGTCTGCTATGACATAGGCACGGATTTGCGCCGGGGTGAGGTTGTCCAGGCAGATAGTCGGAACCTGCTCGAGGCTGAGTAGCCGCGCTGCTTCGACTCGCCCATGGCCGGCGATGATCGTCTTGGCAGTGTCGATAAGAATGGGATTGGTAAAGCCGAAGACACGAATGCTATCGGCGATCTTCCGGATTTGCTTTTTCGAATGTGTCCGCGCGTTTCGTTGGTAGCTGGTCAATGAGGTGACGGGAAGATAAGCAACGACCAGGGACGAGGTGAGCGTTTCGCTTGCAGTCGAGTGTGTGTTCATGCGTTGACTATCGCAAACGTTTGAGGTCGATATGTGTACTATTTCTGTTATATAAAAGAGCCAATATCGTACTATCAATAAATGGGAAGACGCGTGAGAGCGAAAGGCGGTATCGGATGGACCGCCGACGAACATTCAGCGTCGAGACAAATGCAGTTTGTCGTCGACTGTTTGAACGGGCCTGTGATCAAAACGCGTCGCGCTGGCGCCGACACTGCAACCTGGAAGCGACGGCGGCTACCACATTCGGAGTTGGAAGATGAACTGCGACGCCTAGTTGAAGCGTGGAAGCGATCGGGACCCAACGTTCGAAAGCTTTTCCAGGAAGAGCCTGAGCTGGCCGCGTTCTCCGTGAGAAGCCAGATCTTCTTTCACCCAACGAATACTGGCAGAGGTTACCTAGAATGGTCTCCGTCGGACGTCGTCGAAGGGGTGTCGTCGCCAAAAGACGTGGCCCGTGATCGTTTCATGACCTTGATAACCAACCCCAACTGGGATGCCCTCGGTGGGCCCTGTCTTTGTTGTACCGACTACTTCATTAAAGCGGTCGATCGACCGAGGAAGTTCTGTTCCGCACGATGCGGCGCCAGAGTATCGGCTGTTGTAGCGGTCAAGACAAAGCGGGAGCGGGATCACGCAGAAAAGGTCAAGGCCGCGCAAGCACTGATCGAAAAATGGAAAGAGAAGAAACGGCGGGGGGATTGGAAGGCCTGGATAGCGCGCGACATCAGATTTACCAAACGATGGCTCACCCGTGCTGTGAACAGTGGCGATCTAAAGCCGCCTGGTCTGTAGCACTTGATTTCCCGGAGGGAGATACTTTGCGCGATGGCGGCTTAAATTCTGCTCATGAGGAGTTGCCAGGCCGCGCAAGATCGGCCCCTCACTCAATTTGAGAGCTGCTGCCGCGCATACACTCAAGGCTGATGAAACTAATGGCACTCCGTGTTCGGTGAAGCTTATCAAGCCAGAATCAAACGCGGCATCCCATAGCGACGACAACAGCAGGCCGTTATAAACATCGAGGCGAAGCGAATCATTCTCGCATTCAGCCCATGGGACGATGTGCGACGCACGAAGCAACGTCGGATCGGTAATACCGGTGAGCGGACATGTGCCATTCCAATATTCCATCAAAGCATCCCGGAAGATATTCTGTCCGACACGCATGATGACCACTCGCTCCGCTTCCGTTTGTCGTGGCAGAGCAGATGTCTGTTCCCTGAAGGCCTCGAGCGGAAGCTGCGGCAAGCTTACGCTTAGCCGATAGGTGCGGCCAATGGCCTCATGAAGCGCTGTCAGAGTGGGGAATGCAAATGTGGCTGTGGCCGGGCCGGACCACACAGATGGCCCGAATTCGCGTGCGACGCCTTGATGCTGAAGCGATAGCAGCCACCATCTGGGCTCGGTCATCGTGTGAGCAATAAAAATGTTGCCGGGAGCCGTAGTCGAGGCGAACTGTTGCCACCCTTCATTAATTTCGCGTATGAGCCGGTAGCCATTGTCGGCCGCTGCCTTTGTTGCTTCGACACGCGTGGTGAAGGAGGGCGGGACTTCGAGAATTGCCGATTCGGTGTGCTCTATCAACCTTTTACCTCAATAGACGAGTCAAGAAAGCGTGCAACCTAGAAGCCGTTCAGTTGCGGGGCCACCCTTGAGGGTGACGCGAAGGTAGGGCTTCTCTCGCATGTGCAAAGGAGGAGGAGTTGTGGTTGTCACGATGTACTGAAATCCTGCCATCTGCTCAAGAGCTGATGCGAACGTGAACAGCCTTCCGTAGATGGATTCACCAAGGTCAGCCTCTCTGGGACTGTCATGTAAGAGCCACGGCGGAAGTTTTGCTTCGCCTTCACAAGCCAGTGTTAGCGCCGAGAGATCGAAAGCAACGGCCTTCCAGGAATCGATAGCCGCCGTGGACCGCTCCCCGGGCCCAACCGTCAATACAAGATTTGCTCCCTTGAGACTCACCTTGCCCGTCACGTCGCCTGGAATCAACTCTCGAATCACATCATCAAACCTTCTTGAAAGCCCTTGAAGAGAGACTCGGCTAGTAGCCCTTAAACTTGAAAGTTGTTCAGTCCGCTCGCGTGCTTTATCCCTTTCATTTCTCACCTGAAAGACCGCTCGCTCATGGTCCCGTATCAACCCACGAATCGTTTCGATATTCTCAAGGAGCCGCTGCCCTTCATCGGAAGCGCTAGTCGCACTAACCTCGTCAGCCTCGGCTTTCTCTAGCTCTCGCGAGGCTGATTCTGATATCTGTTTGGCTTGCGCGAACGCCAGTGCTAGATTGTGCAGACGTTGTTTGGAGTTCGCCTCGGCCTTTATTGCGTAGTCCAAATCCACGACAGCCTGATCGTAACGCTGCTGAGTCACCTCCAGATCTATCGGAGCCGTACTGCATGGGCATCCCTCCTCAAAGATACGATCCAAGGGGACGGCACATACGGGGCACGCAGGATTCGAATTGAAAGTAGCACTCGCGGCATAATTGTCTACGACTCCCCGCTTCTGAATGAGGATGCCACTGTCACCCGAATGAACCTGTACCTGGGCGCTGTGCGCCTCTTGGGCTTCAAGCAACTTGCGCGTTGCGCGCTTGTCTTTGATGGCAGCAGATTGTCTCGCCAATTGGACCGCTAGTCGGGTCGTTTCAGGCATTGCGGGGAATTTCTGCCGCACATGATGTTCTAGCAAGTCTGCGTCTATTCTTCCGATTCCGAAGTCGAAGTCCGCACCGAGCTTCTCGGCCATCTTTCTCTGCTGTCTACTGATTGCCCAGGCAAGACGATCTGCTTCAGTCTCCGTTGCCGAGGGTCCGGACGTAGCACCCTCCTGTTCGAGAACGGCCTCTTCCGCGGAAAAGCAACCAAGAATCGCTCGAGCCACCTGAGAGCGCTCTTCCAGTTTAAGGTTTCTTACAGTCGATTCCGATTCCGTCAGCGAGTGTCGCCAGTCAAGCGGTCCATCGAAGCGGCACTCCTGGTCACGGCTTAGCCATGCCAGCGCCGCCTCCCAGACTTCGTCTTTGTGCACCTTCTCTGGCAAGAGCTCATGTACTTCATCGAAGAACGCTGCTTGGACAGCGGAGATGAAGTTGCCTATGGTCTCGACGGGATGCTCACCCGAAATACACTCTTCCAACGTTACATCGCGCGCTATAAGGTCTCTCTTATAGCGCCAGAAATGACGGATGATGGACCACCTTACTCCATCGACATGCACCTCGATTCCAACCTTACCGGTCGGGAACGCGGCCCTGATCCGGTCTTGTTGCTCGCCGGCCCCGAATGAATTCTCCCCCAGGCAAAATCGGAGCAGTCTGCAGAACGTCGTCTTCCCCGCGCCGTGGCCAATGGGGTCGTCGTCGTTCTCCGCATCAGGCGACCAGATGATATTTAGGCCGGGCTTCAACGGGATTTCACGGACCAATTTGTTTTCTTCACCCCACACGCAAAAGCGCTCAACCCAGAAGCGGGGCTTGCTTACAGTGCCGGGTGGCACCGTAAGTCGAAGCTGCGTTCTCGGAAAGAGTTCAGGCACGTTTATGCTCCTCCCAGACGACATCTTCCGGAGCAACATTCGAGCGGAGAGTATCGAAGCCAACTGACCCAAGCACCGCTGATACGAATTGTGCGCGTCCTTCGGGCCAACCCGTCAGAGGTAGACCTGAGTCGACTGCGCCTCGTTGCCAAGTTCGCGTTATATGGTCCTCGATAAGTGCGTTCCTAGACTTCAGCCAAGTCACTGCCTCAGCGAATGGCAGATCGCTCCGCATGGGCATCTGTAGCGTTTTTAGGTTCGGCGGCTGAGCGTCACTGCCCACCAGCCGGATCCAGGTGTCGCGTTCTTTGCCTTGCAACATGAGTGTGAGTTTCTCAGGTTTGCTCGCGTAGTGGTAGATCAGACCTATCTCGTCCTGAGGTGTCGCTTGGGGGAGCTCCGCCAGAATGGCGGCAAGTAGGCGAGCCGCATATACGGCGGGGATATACGGCTCGACTCGATAGATGGTCCAAGAACCGTCAGGTAGGTCTTCGTACCGGGGTGTCGTCGGCACTTCAACGACCGGTACTTCTGCTGGTGTGTGGTGTACTTCGCTGAGAGGCGGAAGGCCCGCGGCTTGGCGGTCCCAGGCGGCGAGCACGAGGCGCTGGGTGCGGTATTCGCCGAACTTGTCGATCTCGTTCTTTTGGAGGCCGCGGAAGGTCTCGGATGGGTAGTCCGGGCCCATTACGTCTTTGGGGTCGAGGATATAGCGGAGGTTGTCGCGCGACAGTCCATAGGCACGGGCGTACCAGGCGTCGAGTTCGGCGCGAAGCTGGGCGCGGCGATCTTCGTCCCACGCGAAGGGCTCGCCAGAGTAGCCCAGATCACGGGCGAACGGCGTCATCGAATAGCTGGTGTAGGTCAGTTCGAGAACCCTATGGACGATAAAAGATAGGCTGGTCGAATCGTAACGGCTTGGAGGAAGGATGGGAAGTTGCTGGAGGGTCTCCACCGTGAGGTGTGTTCCTCCAAGCTTCTGGCGAGAAACGTAGTCGAGGACGATGCTTGTAAGATTCCCGAGAAAGGCCGCATTGAGCTCTGTCGACTTGGGGATGAGTATGTTTCTCAGCGTATGCCCAACACCGACCTTCGGATATACCGATGCCACGATTGTCCTCTCGTTGGTAGCATTTGTAATGTCACGCCATCCTACTAGCCAGTCTCTATCCCACCTGGCCATCAGTCTTTCTTCGACACGTAGTTTGGGTATCCAATACCGAGGTCGTGGTTCGAAAGTACGATCTGACTTTTCTTCCAGAGTTACGAGCCGAGCATCATTATCGTTGGAAAACGTGGCCCATCTATGGTCGTAGTGGTTTATCAGCTTGGCTTCGTAAATAGGTATCCAAGTTGCCCCTTCATCATCGATTCGCACGCATTCGGTCGACTCGTGAAGCTCAGAACTTCCCCTAAAACTTCCACTGCTATCAGCCATGTCAAACATTTTCGTCATGTAGCCGAAAGTCCATGGGTTTCCCGGTCCACCCCGACTCTCGTCGAGCAGCACAGGAACATTTCCGTAGATGTTGGCCGTTAGTTTTGCGTCGGCGGTAGATCGAAAGATTGGCGCCGTCTTAGTGTTGGGATTGATAGCAGCTATTTGCTCTGTGGAAAGTTGAAATGTGCGGTTTGGCTCCGAAAGTTGGACAGGATCAGTCAGAAAGAAGGTGAACCACGCTTTGTCGATTCCTGTCCCAGTCGTCACCAAACTGAACTTGATACGGCTGTCAATGTGCGGGAATATTCCAGATCTATTCTCAAAATCAATGAGCCGCGCAAGTCGCATATGCTTTACGAGAAAGGCAAAATACGGAGCGGTCGTGGCGTCTGTTGCAATGCCAGTTGGAACGATTACGCCCGACCGACCGCGGGAGCTCGCAAGGCCCGAAAATAGTTCCGCGAAGAGAGCGTAGGTGTTGATGTCACCCCGACCTGTGAGTGGGAAGCGGCCAGCCTCATTGGAAGGTACGCGAGCAAAAACACTGGCCGCTTCCGCAGTTCGCTTTGCGACCTCAAACTCCTGGTGGAGAAGCCACTCCCTGCTGCCGATGTGGGCAGATTTCAGCGCTCCAATGAGTCGTTCACGGGCAGCCTTATTCGGGGCCTCGGCAATGGCGGGTTCTCGGGCGGCGAAGAACTCCTGCTCTTGTAGTTTGACTCGCTCCCAGGGCGGGTTCCCGAGGACGACATCGAAGCCGCGCTGTTGCTCGTTTCGGTCGAGCAAGATGTGTGGGAATTCAAGCGGCCAATGGAAGGCTCGGGCGAAGCTGGCGGCTTGTCGTGATGCCCCGGCGAGTTGACCTAGAACTTGTCCGTTCTCCAGAACGCGCCAAACGTGGCTGGTCACGGGGACGAAGGGCATTCCGGGGAATTCGGGGTTTTGGGGTGGAGTAAGAGCAGAAGCAGGTCCCTCCGCTTCGCTACGGGATGACAAACTAATGGGGGCAGGCGTGACCTTGGGGATGAGGAAGGCGGCAGTGTAGAGGTCGGCGGCGAGCTCGTAGCGGGTGAGGATGGGGTTGGTGCGGAAGCGTTCGAAGGCCTGTTCGCGCCGGGTGATGTCGCCTTCGGAGTCCTCGGGGAGCGAACGCAGCGCCAAGGCGTCGCCGGCGAGCGTGGGTGGGACTGCGATGGTGGTGGGGCCGCCGAAGAGACCGAGCCGTCCCTGGCCTTTGAGGTCTTCCTTGTTGCGTGCGGAGAAGAGCTTGGCGACGGCCTTGTCGTCTCCGGCGAGCGGCTTGTAGGCTGCGTCGGGGATGCCGTGAGTAAGAGCGTCGAGTGAAAATATACCAAGCAGAGCGTCGCCGCAGCGTAGGTTGGCGTCGAGAAAGCCCAGCGGCTTGCCGGGCTCGACGGTCTCGATCCAGAGCGCGACGCGGGAGAGCTCGATGGCCATGGGATTGCGGTCGACTCCGTGGATGCAGAGCCGCACGACATCGCGGAGGGCGTGCCGGTAGTCGGCAAGGGTGGGAACGCCACCAGCCCGCAGACGTGCGACGCGAGTGGCGATGCGACGGGCAGCGGCCAGCAGGAAGTGTCCGGAGCCGCAGGCCGGGTCGAGGACGGTGATGGTGAGGAGGTGGGCAGCGAGGTCTTGGCCTGGTTCCGATGGCGACTCTGCCTCCATGCGGTCGAGCACGGGGTCGAGCGCGGAGTCGAGCAGGGTTTGGACGAGCGAATCCGGGGTGTAGTAGCTGCCGGACGTCTTGCGCTCGTTGCCCTTCTGCTCGGCGCCGGTGGCGAAGGTGATGGAGCGAGTGTCGTCGGCGAGGCGCGGGGTGAGTTCGAGCAGGCCCTCGTAGACGGAGCCGAGCTCCTCGGTCTGCATGTTGCGCCAATCGACGCGGACGGGCGCGTTCGCGTCACGAAGCCAGGCGAGTTTGTACATGGCCTCAAACAGAGCACGGTTGGAGAGCTGCAGCGCGTCGATGTCTGGGGTCTGCGAGGCGCGGAAGAGTCCGCCGAGCGCGGGCAGGCCCAGTCGCGCTTCACCGTGGGCGAGGGCGCGGAAGGTGAGGACGAGACCCTGCCACCGATCGCCGTAGGTATTCTCGACACCCGAGTGAGCGGCGCGGCGGATGGCACGGTCGCGCAGGCTGCCGACGGAGTAGCCGGTGGCGTAGAGCTCACGTAATGCGGTGGGGGTGTCGGGCGGATGGAGGAGGTCGCGGTCCTCGGCGGCCAACAAGAAGATGAGCCGGTAGACGAGGCGGAGGAGCTGCGAGAAGAAGCTGTGTCCCGTGGATGAACCGCTCTGGCTGGAAGACGAACTGAGCTGAAGGGCACCGGATTCCAGCCGCTGGCGAAGCTCGGCGTTAGCCGGATGTGAGAGCAGCCCGTTGGCGAGCGCGAGCAGAGCTTCCTCGACGTTTCCGGCCAGCCGCTTGACGGCCAGTTCGCCGGTCTTCGTGCCCTCCTCGCGCCAACGCTCAAGGGCGCAGTCTGTCGGCGATGTACCCGGCTTGCCGAAGCGTGAGCGATGTAGGAGAAGCCACAACAGCGTGAAAGACGAGTAGTCTTCATTGTCAAAGATCTGGAGGAGGTCGAACTCCAGAAAGGCTGGGCGGGTTAGTGAGGGGTTGTCGCGCAGTAGCCGAAGCTGCTTCCCGTTGGTGCAGAGGCCCCACAGCGCCGGGTCGGAGACGTTTAGCCAATCCTGCAGCGCGGTAGCGGCGGACCGGCGGCGGCCATCGGGGCGCAAGTGGGCGCTCGAGGCATCGAGGCTATCGCTCGGAGGCACCACAAGCACGGGGACGCGGCCGTCCAGCGCCTGCATACTGACGGGATAAAGTCGACTGTCATGCTCCTCGGTGGTGCCGGGGTTGAGAGTGCTGAAGCCGAGAACCTGGGTGAGCAATTCTGAGGTGAAGCGCTCGGTTGCGGCAAGCGAGGGACTCGGCGAAGAGTGCAAATGCCTGAGTGTTGCCTGGCCAATGCGGTAATAACGCGCCATCTCGTCGCGCAGAGTGACACCGCGAGGTATGTCGTAGCCGGCGTCGGTGGTGTCGCCGACTTTGGGGTTTGCCACCAGCTTCAGGATTGCTGGCGTGATGAGGTTACCCTCGATCGTGAGGCCGGTGAAGGAGAACTGAGCGGGACGGGCCACTATACGACCTCCCCAGGTGACGGCAGGAGAACGAAGAAGCCGATGATGTCCGGCGGAAGCACCGGCTCGACCGTCACGTGCGGAAGCGTGGACCGAGCCGCCTCACGAACGCGAAGATGATCTTGTTGGAGCAACGCCGCGCGCTCCCTGGCAAAGTCGGCAATGGTGGAGTGCAGAGTCCTATCGAGGAAATCACGCGCACGAGCGATTTGCCGGTCACGAGCGACATCGGCCATGATGGCGTTCGCTGGAGCGGCAAGGAGAACGCGGGCGGCATCGCCCGAAAGCACAGGTGGGGCAGCTGGATCGGCCAGGGCGCCACCGGCGAATGCAAGAGTTTCGGGCTCTTCCGCAAGCGCGAGGAATGGAAGCTGTGACCGGGATGTTGCCATGGAAAGCTTAAACCGCAGACGCAGCAGCACGACCGTTGTGACGACGGAAACGGCAGGAGAAAACCAAGCGCCAGTTCGCCCGATCATCGGAAGCGAAGAAGCGCCTCGATCCGCGGTAAGCGCAGATTCGAGAATCGCGTCGGCCATTGTGGTCGTTATGGGATGGTTGCGAATAACGAGCTGCGACGGCGAGCCGTGGTAGAGAGGCGCGGGCGGCTGGAACGATAGAGGAGTCGCTGCCTTGAGGTTAAACGAAAGAAATTGTTCGGATAGCCACTGCGGTAGGACTTCGAGATGAGCCAGCAAGACCTGGGGAGAGACGCGATGCAGAGGTGCGCCCATGTGTCCGAAGGCGCGTTCGACGAACGTCTCGACCTCTGTGGGGGTTCCCAACAGAGAACGCCAACGGTGCCATTCGGGCAGGACTTCGCCCGGTTTCAACGTGTTTTGAGCGAATTTAGAACGCGAGCGACGTTCGCCCTCGTCTGCGTTGCGCCAGATGATGTCTAGGCTTTCGGCGTCGGTCGCAAACGTTGTGTCCATCGTCAGAGCAAGCGGCAATTGGCGAGTGCGCCCGCGGTGCAGTAGCACGGAGTTGAGAAGTGCACCCGCGATAGCGCTCTGCTTCTCCGGCAATGGGACAGTGACTCCGGTCGCCTTGCGGATACTTGCGGCCTTACGCAGAATGACCTCAAGCACGGCGCCATCGATCGCGCTGTCGGGAGAATAGAGGATGGCCGAGCGAACAACTTTGGCTGGCTGTCCAAAGCGATCGACGCGGCCTTCGCGCTGTTGATGGCGCGTCGGATTCCACGAAAGATCGTAGTGAATGACCGTATCGAAGAGTTCTTGTAGGTTGATACCCTCTGAAAGGCAATCCGTCGCGACGAGGAGTCGCTGCTCGGTGCCGACCAGAGCATCAATGCGCGCCCGTCGTTCGTCCGGCGTCCACTCCCCCGTGACCACCTCGATGCGCAGGTTCCGCAGGTCTCTGAATTCCTTGCACAGCTTTTCATAAAGCAGATCCGCTGTTGCAAGATAGCGGCAGAAGATGACCGGGCTTTTGCCATCCTTGAGGAGCGGTCGGAGCAGCTTCACCGTTTCCTGAAACTTTGGATCGGGGACAGCGAGAAGCTTAGTTGCCTGATCGACTAACCGTGCAAGAGCATCTGGCACGGTATTCAGACCGGTATCCGGCTCTAAGTCAGGCGCATCGGTTTCCTCGTCTTCATCTAGGAGCTGCTGCTGAAGGGCGTCGGCCTGAGAACCAGCTCGATTGCGGAGAGCACTTAGAGCTGCAGCCGGTGACGAACCGACGCAGCGCATCAGCGCTAACGTGCCCCAAAATGCGAGGCGGCGATTCTGGTCGCCGCTTTCGGCTCCTTCGACGATACCTAGACAGTAATCGATCACGGAGTCGTGAAATACCTGGTGTGGTCCTGAAAGCGTGTAGGTGCTTTCACTGCTCCGATGTTCTGGAAAGACCCTGGGCGAATTCTCGTCGTTCCATCCCCCAGCTGTGACATCCAATCGCCGGCGCTGTACAAAATGGCGAGCCAACCGAGTTCGGAATGCATCGTCATCTAGTCGGGCACCAGCGAAGGATGTATCAAGAAGTGCGAGGAGACGATCGAATGCAGTCTCATTGCCACTGTGCGGCGTTGCAGTTAGAAGCAGGATGTGTCGGCTAGCGTCTTGTGCGAGTCGCGTGAGTAGATCAAATCTCTGCTGACGACCACCTTCGGCACCCACGCACGCATGCGCCTCATCTACCACAATGAGAGAGGGACAAGCTCGGGCAAAGCTCTCCCGGCGGCGGTCCGCCTTGATGTAATCAAGCGAGACTACTGTGTATGGATGAGCGTCGAAAATTGTCTCGGATGGCTGTAAGGAACGCTCAAAACGTGCAGCGGTGGCGGCGGTGATTGCAACCGCATCAATCTCGAATTTTGACCGCAACTCGCCGGTCCATTGCTCCACAAGATGGGGCGGGCATAGAACAGAAAACCGCTCGACTTCACCGCGATCCAGAAGCTCCCTCACGACTAGGCCAGCTTCGATCGTTTTTCCGATGCCGACATCATCCGCGATGAGCAACCGGATAATGGGAAGACGCAAAGCCATGAGCAGGGGAACGAGTTGATACGCGCGGGGTTCGAACCCCACACGAGCAGCAGAACGAAATGGTCCAGCTCCGCTTCGGAGCGATAGGCGTAAAGCCTCGGATAGTAGTCGCGCGGTGTCCTGCGTTGCGATGGAAGTTGCGGAAGGAGGCGCGAACGATGCGTGGGTAACGGGTTCCAGGTCGAAACAAATCGTCTGGAGATCCTTCTCACCTCCCATCAGCGGACGCAGCGTGAGCCAGCCCTCTGCAAGGATCTGGACGGTCACCCACTCGCGACCACGGGCACGGATAAGGTCGCCTGGACGGAAATTCAATGCGGAAAGATCTTTGGTTGTCATACAGAACTTCCGGCAGGGTTGCCAATCAATTCGAGGAGGTTAGACGGTGGCGCTGGAGGAGGAAATTTCGGGAGGTCGATCACGGTGAAGCCTCGTTCGTCCCACCTCGCAGACTCTTCCACAGTGCGCGGTCTTGTAAAAGCGACTACCGCGTGTTGCTTCCAAATGAGCATGGATTCATCGTCGTCGTTCACAAGAACAGGACGAGGCAGCTGCCATTCCGCCAACGCAGACTGCCACGTCCCGGCCAGGGGCAATGGAGAATAGGCGACGCCCTCAGGCCTCTGGACGGTGGCGCGGGCGAGACGAAGCAGAAACAGCAATGCGGATTTATCTGTACGGTCGATCAGTTCATGGTCTGGTTGATTGTAGTAAGAGAGTAAGCATCGGTAGCATCCTCGGACGCACAGCGATTCAGGCAACGACACTAGTAGCGAGGTATCCAGATTCGCAATCGCTTCATCAATGAATCCGTAGTGCATGAGTTCGAGGGCCGTTCTAGCTACCCAAGCAATGTTTCCCTCTTCGCGCACCAGTCGGCTCAGAACGCCCGCGCCTCCCTCGGACGACTCATAGAGAAGCAAGCACCGGCGATCGTCGCGCGACGGTGTCGGCTCTGTCACAATTTCCCCTTCTTCCAACTGGAAGCACAGAGCAATTCCTTGAACCAGCGCATGTTGCAAAGTGGCCATTGTCGTCTGCGAAGGACGACCTCCAGCCAGACGCAAAAGAGTGAGATTCTTGTGATCCTGGACGATCGGCACCACCCACTCAGTGTGTCGGCTGAGCAGAGTAGCGTCATCCTCTTCGTCGGGACCACTCGCCCACCGCCCGGTCGCGACTTCAATCCGGAATCCGCGAACGCCCTGATCCTTGCGCCGTCGCAGGCCATTATTGATGCGGCTGATGTTGGCTCCTGGCGCATAGTCAAGGCGGCAGAACCCAACGCCCTCATCCGACAGGATCACTGTCGCCAGATCCCGCGTTTCCTCCGGCCAGCGGAATACGGTCTGAATATCGAAGCCCTGGCGCTGGCGATCTTCGTCATTGGCCGTGATGCGATCGGTGGGCTGTGTCTCGACATTATCGATGCGAAGGATGTTCGGTATCGCGGCGACTCCCGCCAGCGACGTTCCACAAGCATGGCAGAGTTCTCGTTTGACCTCTTGGGATCCCCCACAAGAGGGACAAAGATATAGAACTTGCGGTTTCAATGTGGTGCCGTCGACAGAGCGAGATTCGGCATTGAGTTTAGCCTTATAGACTTTGTACGCTCTACCCTCGTGGTAAATAAGACTGCGCGGGCCGAACTCCGAGATGCCGAGAAACCGTGCGCGTTGCAGGTAAGCCGCTTTCGGGCCACCGGACCCGGTCGCCGGGATATACGCGTAGAGCGGAAGACGGGGGAAGTTGTAGCCCGGAAGAAAACCTTCCGTAGCAAGGTAGCGATACGTGTAGAAGTCTGAATTACTCGATTGATCGTGACGTTCGAGAATCATGATCTGATCATTTGCCTGGTCGTGCGCTTGCTTGGCTTGCCTTCGTTCGTCCGGGCTGATGACCGGCATTGCAAGCTTCCTTTGTGCTTCCAACAACTGGGCTCGAGCGCTGAGGTAGAGCTGACGCCAGCGGCCAAAAGCTCGGTCGAATAGCGAATAGGCTTCTTTCGATGCTTGGCGGACAAAAATCTCGGGATCGCTGAACCACGATGCATTCGCTGGCTTCAGCAGTGGACTGATGGTGTTGAGGATGCGCAGCATTGGGGCTTGGGCATGCAGGGTCAGCTCCGATTCGATCAGTGCTTCTCGAAGGTCACCACGCAATGGAAGCTGGTCGTTCTCGGCGCTCCGGTCAAGGATGTCAATGATGGAGGAATCGAGCCGCTGCTTCGATTCCGCCAGCCAGACCGCATGCAGATGGGATGTGATGAGGTCTCGATTTGCAAGATCAAGTGATGGTGGTCGTACGATCCCCCTAACCATCTCTTCGGGATGGGAAAAGAAGTGCTGATCGTGTGGGCTTTGAGCAGCACAGTAGGTAACGACGAGAGCGGCTTGGCCTGATCGTCCCGCCCGCCCGGAGCGCTGTGCATAGTTTGCCGGAGTCGGAGGAACATTTCTCAAATACACGGCGTTCAGCGAAGAGATATCGACTCCAAGCTCCATAGTCGGCGAGCAAAAGAGCACTGGCAGGCGTGTCGATGGCTCCCCATTTGCAAGCAGGATATCACTTGATGCCTCAAGCTCCGCCCGGTCTTCGCTTCCCCAGCGGAAGCGTCGTTCTCTTGCGAGCCGGAGCTCCTGCGCGACTTGTGCGGTATGTTCGCGACCTTCAGCGCCAAACAATCCCGTTCCCCCAGCAATCAACTCGGCCGCGATCGTACGGCAAACGGACGCGAAATACTGATTGACTGGGCGCCCGTCCTGCCTTCCGTTGGATTCAACCAGACGCATTGCCTCGGGCTGAAGACGCCAGCCATCTTCGTCGTAGACAGTTGCAACCTTGCGAACGAGTCCGCTAATCCTCGCGATCTCGAGCATGTTGTTCAATGCTGAGGTGTAGTCAGTGGCCTTGATCTTAGCGCCAAGGATAGACTCCCATTTTTTCTTCAGTTTCTTGCCGACAGCGCTCATCGGACCGGCGCGCACAATAGCGAGGTCGTCCAGCGCAGTCCTTGGCCGACCGCGCGATACGTCGACCATCATCACGGCCGCTTCCCGCTCGCCCTTGCGCGAGATCCGCCACGGATCACGAAGGACATTTCGCGAAGTGTTGGCTAGGCTTTCGATCTCCGTCGTCTCGAGTGATTCGCTCGCGATCGCTAACGAGTGGCGCAGCGCTTCGAGGATGATCGTTAGCGATTCGACACGGTTCCTGGGAGAAGCGCCGCGAAGTACTGCATTCGCCGCAAATGCAGTGTCATCTTCTGCGAGTTCTTCCACGCCCACGTACGTAGCCCGGATGAGGCCAAGGTCTTCGAGGTTTGGGTTCGTGAACCGCCATCCGCGCCGTTGGTCGGCCCAGACACGATATGCCAACACTCGCCCAAGGGTTCGTTCGGCATTATTGAGCAATACGCCTCGGGTTTCAGGGTCCGCCAACCACTCTTTGCGTCGTTCCTTGTTCAAAGCAGTAAAGCCAAGGGCCGCCTGCACTCGTCGGCCAAAATCCTCATGTGCGAGTCCTTCGGCTCCAGATCGCTGCACTGCGGCGAAGATTGCCGCACGCAAAATCAATACAAAGAGTGTGTCGTTGAAGTGTCCAGCCTGCAGAGCGGCGTCCTGGCGATTGTCGGTGAATGCCAGAACCTTTTGTTTATCAGGGTGCAGGTGAGCGGACGCACCATGCATCGCTCGCAACGCACTCGATATTAAGAGTGTCGTGGCAGAACTTCGCCCTTCGGCAGACAGACCTGCCAACTTGTTGATCTCTCTCGCCTGGACAACTGGCTGGTCCAGACAAGCAGGGCATAACCGAAATTTGCCTGGCAAGAACCAGACGAGACGGCCATCTCCCACGCATTCTCCCGTTGGAGCCACATGAAAGCTCTTCGCAAGCTGTGATTTCCGCCCCTGACGGAACCGCTGGATTCCTTGAGCGTCCAGTTCCTTCCAATCATCCGGATAGTCGTCAATATCCCCCCCAAAAGTGAAGTCTGGATCGGCAGCGTTCCTTGGAACGGGCATCAGATAGCCTTCTTGCCGATCATCTTCTTGCGATTCGTCCGGCAGGGCGTCAATCGCTCGCGGCAAGAATTGGGACACAGCGTCCTTCACTAAGGTGACGGGGTGGAACTCCTGGCCACAGTTCCGACAGAAGAAAGTCGAATACAGTCGGGCCTCCTCATCTCCTGGGACAAATAGCTGCCCATCCAAAGTGATCGTGCGGTTTTCCCCATGAAGCGTGGAGTAGACATACCGAGCGCCAGAGAGAAAGCGATGAAGTTTGAACGCAAGAAACGCCCTTGTCCCGGGGGAGCTGCGCTGTTCTGCCGGAAGGCTCATGCAAATGAGCAATTTCCGCAGCTGACCTCGACAACGTTCGATCTCGCATCCGGAGTGTTCCGCAAGTACGGTCGCTGCGTGGTCCAGCGTTACTGGTCGATGTCGCTTCAACTCTTTGCGGTCGTCGAGGCCAATCTCCAGTTCTGTCCAAATTGCGAGCGGATGTTGCTTCAGTTCCTCGTCACTGAGTAAAGCAGGCAGCTCGCCTTCGATCGCCGAACGGAGGCGTGGCCGAATCGAGACAGAGTTCCATTTCTCATTGGTGGCACGTTCCAGGCTCTCAGTCACAACGTTGTCCGAAGTGATCTCGGTACCGAAGAGAAGGCTTGCAACTTCCGCGACGCTGCCCGACGTGTCTGTTCCTTCACTTTCGCTGACCATGGTGGCAGAAGTGCCAATGCAGATTGGTTCATGGTCCCTGCAAAGTCGGTCACGCACACGTCGCATCAGCATCGCGACATCCGCTCCCTGGCGTCCACGGTAAGTATGGAGTTCGTCAAGAACAAGAAAATCAAGCCCCTGCGCGTTTTCAATGACCTGCTGGTCGTCGCTGCTCTGACGAGTCATAAGCAGTTCAAGCATCATGAAGTTCGTTAGGAGGATGTCAGGCTTGCCATCGCGGATAGCCTGTCGATCGGCTGCGTCATCCTGGCCCGTGTAGCGTGCGAACGTGGGACGAAGATGTTCCGGCAATCCTGAGTGGGCCAAGAATTTCTTGAGTTCCTCCATCTGACTGTTGGCAAGGGCGTTCATCGGATACACGATGATGGCCCGGGTGCGAGGCTGCTGCCCTGCAGTGCGTGCTCGGATCGCTGCATCCAGAATAGGAATGAAAAAGCACATGGATTTGCCAGATCCCGTCCCCGTCGTCACGACGAAGCTCTTCCGACGGTGGGCCAACGCGACCGCCTCCTGCTGATGCCTATGAAGCTGGATTGGAACACCGTTGACCCGGAAAACCTCGGCGGTGAGGGGATGCAAAACGCCCTCTGCGACGAGAGCAGTGACGAAAGAGCCTTTTTGAAAGTTCGGGTTTATCGAGATCAGCGGATCGGGCCAGAAGTGATTTGTGGCGTAGATCCTATCGACACCGTTTTGAATGTCCTTTGCTCTAATTTGCGTAAACGAACGCGCAAACTGCCGGTAATCCTCAAGAATCTTGAAGTCAAGATCGAATACGTCCATACGAGGCTGAACTCTTCTCTAGGTCTGGCCCAGCGAGATCACCGTTGTCGGCAGTCCCGCGTGGGGGTGGTTTATTGAAGATATCGTAAGCCGCCCCATCATGATTGGAAATATGATCAGCCGATGAGTAGAGATCATGCGGGCTAAGGTTCGGGAATTGGAATCAAGGGTTAGGCCAAGAGATTTTCAGCCGCCGAAACTATCCCTGAAATGACTTTAGAGAACTTTCGGGTTTGGATGCCTGGGGAGTTGGGATATGATGACGAATTCTCAGAGCGAACCATTTATCGCGGGCATCATTCCAGCGGAACCGACGAATACCAGAGAAGTCGCGCGTAGCCCATCAAAGGATCCAACACTATCGGTCGCGTTGGTCTTGGAGGTCTAGGCTCAATCCGGCGGATCCGCTCTGTGACGGAGTTGGACAACAGAGGCCAATCCATCCGGGCTTCGCAAAATGCCGCTTCCAGGTCGAGGGCTCTGCAAGAGTGAACCGACGGGATCGCTCCCGGTGAGGCGACTTCCGTTACCGGTCTGCAGGTCGGTGAGCGCATTGGCGATTTGGCGTTATCCCTGAAACCACCGTCGAGATCGGGATTTCTGCAACTGATTCTCGAAGGCTGGCAGAGCACCGGTTGACTCTAGATTATCGGAGGCGTTGGAGCTTTCCCTCGACGATCCACAGTTCAGTCATTCGTGATCACGCGAAAGGGCGTGTCCGCTCATTTCAAGACGCAGTTCAGCTCTGAGATCTGCATTCAGAAGCCAATTGCTCCAGAATCATCCTCTTCGGTTCGGGGATCGTACCGTTCTCGGTCGCCGCGGCAGCAGCCACCTTCAAAAACAATTCAGCGGCACGAACTGCAAACTGCGTTCCGTGTTTTCCGTCATACGACCCAAAATACCGCAAGATGTCGGGCTTCATCTTCTGTGGCAGATAGAAGTCGCGGTTCTTCTGGATCATTTCGTCCATCACTCTAGCCATAGCATCACGCTGCAACAAGCGCATGCTCTTGGGATGAGCCTGCCGCGTAAGGCTCAGGTGAAGGTCAACTGCCCGCGCAGAATAGTGCGTGCCATCAAATCCGGTACGGGTGATCATCCTGCTGATTTCACCGTCGAGCAGATCTCTCGCACTGCTCGCCAGGCGATATTGGCGCAACTCCTCTTTGAGCGGAACCGAAAGCTCATCCAGCGCGGTGTTGACCTCGACGGAGATCGTATCGAGATCGGCCAAGGTGGATGAAGTGAGCTCTTCTTGCAGAATGGGCTGTATAGGAGAAAGCGGCATCTCGACTTCATTCGGCCGTGTCTGAGGGATTGGGGTTGGGCCTGGGAGCGATGCCGGTGGCGGGACCGCTGCCTGGGCAGGCGACACTGTATTGCTTGAACGAACCGCTGAAAACTGCCCTGCGAACGCCTTCGCCTTCTCGCTGTTCGACGTCTGAAGAACTATCTGGAGCCCCGTCGCGGTGCGAAATGTAACCTCTCCGTATTCAAGAACCGGTATCTGCCGATTGTTGTTGAACCTTCGGTCCGGTCCCCCGCTCTTGTTGACATATTGCCAGGTCGTGTCGATTCTTCGGCTGTCGCCGGCGATCGGCTCCGTTTCCGAGAAACGGGTCGACCGCACCTCGATGAAAAGTTGCGCATAGGAGATAGACCCGTATTGGCCTGTAAAAATTAGAATCTGGTCTGGCAGGAAGTGGAGCACGATGTTGTTGGCTCTGATCGAAATGATTGGCAGTGAACACTTGAAACCCTTGGTGGGAAGAATGCCGACGGCGGCTGGCCCGCGAGAGATGAGCGTGTAAGCTCCCGCATTTCGTTTCGCGTCAGCGTTCGACGCGCTAGTATTGACAACCCAGATCCTCGCGGACGACGCAAGTATTGAGAGCGCCTGTTGTCTGGCTCTAAATTGTTCCTCTGATTCCTGATCCAAAGAGAAGTTGATCTCGTCGGTGTGGCTTTCCGCAAAACGCTTCGATACAAATATGCCCAGACCAAGGCCAAGGAAGAACAGCACCAGTCCGAGAATAAGGTTGCTCGATACAAGCAGCAGGGCAAACACAGAAAAAACGATCAGGATCCGACCAGGATTCAAAGCCGAAACGTTGTTGTTCAGCCTGGCAATGAATTCACGCTGGTTCGTGGCGGTCAGCTCGGATATAGGAACCTGGAACACCGAGTCCAGTGGGACCTGCTGCGGATCGTTTTCGGGCAGGCCCGGCTGTAGACTCTCTGCACGCCGTCGATAGCCCACTCCGCGAGAATTGACGGTGACGAAGGTTGCGCGGGAGCGGGCGGTGGAAATCACCTGCCGGTTGTAAAGCCCAGTGCCGGGTATTGAGAGGCTGCGGACAGTGCGCCCTTTGGCGTCGCGCCCGATGCGAAAACCTCGAAATCCCCATGAGAATCCCAAGCCGCTTTTCGACGCATTGAGTCGAAAACCCAGCGGTAAGCGTGCTGATCTTCGAAAACGCCAAGCCACGTTCAGCACTCCAAGATTTGAGAGCGAAATCAGTAAAGCAGTATACGGGCAAACCACGCTCCAGCGCATGGCGGAACAATTTGGAATAGCAAATGCGGATACACAGCCAATACTCTCGGCGACGCAATGTGAATGATGTCGTTGCATCGTCGTCTGATCAGGTTACAACGATTCACAACATTTGGTCTGTCCCATAGTCGCGGACGGATTACCGCTAACCGGAAGCAATTCTCAACTGGTGCTAACAGGGCGAGGCACTCATTGAACCATAAGCTCAGGCTGGGTTCACTTCCGAGGAAGGAATCTCATAAGTACGAATCCCCGGAATGCGTTCGAACTGATGCTTGGAATTTCTTTTTCGCTTGTTCGGCACTGGCATCGTTACACGGTCATCGTCGCACGTGCCACCGTAGCCGAGCCATGTTTGGTTGGCTCCCCATTTTAAAGCAGTCCCTTCGTTTACTCTTTCGTGATGACAGATCGTTACACGTTAGACCGCGACAAACTGTACGAAGAGGTTTGGGCGGAGCCCATGACGAAGGTTTCCAAGCGCTATGAGATCTCCGATGTCGCGCTGGCGAAGATCTGTCGGAAGATGGCCATTCCGGTGCCAGAGCGGGGATATTGGGCGAGAGTGGCAACCGGTCAGAAGCCGAAGCAAAAGCCTCTGCCAAAACGCACCAACGAGGTCCCGCAACAGGTCGGAGTCAATCCTGTTCAGCCAGTCCACTGGATAGACCCGGTCGAGTCCGCGCCTACGGAGGAGATCCCTGTCCCAGACAGTCTCATGAATCCCCATCGCTTGACGGCCGGTCTTCAGAGAAGTCTAGCGAAACAAAGGCCCGACTCGTACGGACGAGTTGTCTCAAGCCGGGACAATATCGATGTTGCGGTGGGGACCGAATCGATTCCACGAGTCCTCCGGATCGTTGATGCGTTTGTGAAGGCCTCCGAAGCTCGCGGGTGTCGCTTCGCCATCTTGGATCCTGAGCGCGATCGAGGACAATCTATCGTGATCGAAGGGCGGGGGTTGAAATTCTTGATCCATGAGGGAGTACGCCGCCCCGCCCCAGGTTCATTGACGGAGAACGACCGACTATCCGGTTCCCATCCGAGCGGCGACTACGCTCCGACGGGTAAGTTGACCTTTAAACTCCGGGAAGCGGTCGGAGGAAGAAAGGAACTGAATTGGTCGGATCGAGCGCATGAACCACTGGAAAAGCAGTTGGGCATTGTCATTCAGGCGCTATTTCAAGCGGCGCACGAATTGCGAGAGCGTGCGGCAAAATTAGCTCGAGATGCGGAACTTGCGAGAGAGCGGGAAGAAGAGCGCCGGAGGGGTGAGATACAGCACAAAAAGTTCGAGGCGGACCTCGCCGACTGGTCGAAGGCCGAGGTGATTCGTCGGTTCCTCCAACAGGTAGAGCAGGCTCTGGAGAAGGATCCTTCGAAGAATCCCGAATTTGCCGAGCGATGGCTGGCGTGGGCAAAAGGTCACGCAGCTAGGTTGGACCCCCTTTCGAAAGGTACGGACGACTTCTTGGAGCATTATCTGCAGTTTGGGTGGGATAAGATGACCAGAAAACGGTGACCGTAGCTCTGTCGATATGAGAATGTATTGCGCCTCACGAGACGGCGGTCGGACGACCGGGAATAGTCGAAGGCTGTCCATGTTCACCGACTCAGGTCAGATTAAGGCTCCCGTTTTGGGGACATAGATCAGCAAAAGGCCTTCACTTATTAGTGGGCTTTCGGACCCGTTTTAGCGACAGACTGTTGTAAGAAACTTGCGATGTTTGTCCGAACGTGCAGCGGCAATGGACAGTCACAGGCTATGCCAGGGCCCACCCCAATCGGATTCGCTGCAAATTCCCTCTTTTTCCCTGTTCGGTCATCTGCGCAACCTCGATCGAGAGGTCAATTCCCGGGAGAAATGGGCAATCCAGGCTACGACGTGCCGTGCGAAGCTGCGGAATTCCCTGAAAATATCCCTGTTTGCGGGAATATTACTCAGAGAGGGGTTCGATGCAGACTGCGTCCACCGCCAGATCTGCCTGTTGAGGATGTCCGCCTGGATGGGTGTCCGGCGGAAGGCTCGTTCACTGACTAAGTTGGCGAAGCTCCCTCAGCGGCTCAACAGGTTGCGGAAAGCGTGAGTCCGGCAGTCTGTGTGGAACGGCCCGGGGCTAAAGCCCCTTCAGTTTGCCGGCTTTTTCGTGGGGCTGAAGCCCCACGCTCATCCTTAAATGCAACCACAGCGACTTTTTCAGCAGCCTCTGAAGCCCTGCCCTCCCACCGAAAAGCACAATGCGCGCATTTTTCCACAGCTTGTAGAGCCGCGCCGCTTTTAAAGCGGACTCATTCAGAGCTTCATTCAAGGCAACGACAAGAGGCAGGCTGGTGGAGCGTGTCGAATCCCACCCTTGGCGATGAAGCTGCCAAGGATGGGGCACCCGAACATTCGTGGCGGATGGGGAGACAGCGGATTCCTCCGCTGCGCTACGGAATGGAAATACAAAAAGCCGCGGAATGGAAATGCCAAGGCGCCGCGGAATGGAAATGCAAAAGCGGGCTGGCGGGGCAGGATGAGGGCGTGGGACGGCGCGAAAAATGTATACGTATATATCATTTTGCATTGTGTTTTGACTGACGAAAGAAAATTGCAATTAGTAAAAATTTTCTTGACATGCGCTTTCCGCGCCGGATAGGATTCGCAACTATCCTTCTTCTGGAGTCATTTTTATGAGCGAAACCATGTATCCAGTCATAAAATTAGTTCGGATATGGAACAAACCTGCCGCGCGGACGGCGCGTGCGCTTGGGCTGGCGCTGGCGGTGCTCGTCGGTTTGAGCGCGGTTGCGACGGCGCAGACTTCGTCGTCTTCGGTCAACGGCATCGTGACCGACCCGACGGGCGGCGTGGTTCCGGGAGCGCTGGTCGTGCTTCGGAACGTGGCCACGAATGTGGAGCGCACGACCGTGTCGAACTCGGCCGGGAACTACTTCTTCACGAGCGTGCCTCCGGCGAGGTACACGCTGACATTCTCGGCGGCGAGCTTCCAGAAGGAGACCATCGCTGCGTTCGACGTGGCGGTGGCGCAGGCGGTGACGGTGAATGCGGCGCTGAAGGTCGGCGATGTGTCGCAGACGGTGACGGTGGAGGCGACGGGCACGCAGGTGGAGAGTTCGACTTCGCAGCTTGGCACGGTCATCGGCGAAAAGGCCGTCAACGACCTGCCGCTGAACGGGCGCAACTTTACGCAACTGCTGACGCTGACGCCTGGAGTCACGTCGATCAGCACGGGCCAGAATCGCACGGCGAGCAACACGGCCGTCGTGGCGTCGAGCAGCTACTCGTTCCCTTCGATCAACGGCGCGGGCAACCGCTCGACCATCTATCTGGTGGATGGCATGAACGACAACCAGGCCTGGTACAACACCTACGCCGTTCCGCCGATCATCGACACGATTCAGGAGTTCAAGATCAACTCGCACAACGACTCAGAGTACGGAGGCTCGCTGGGCGGCGTGGTCAACGTCGTCACCAAGTCGGGCACGAACTCCTACCACGGCTCGGCGTGGGAGTTTGTGCGCAATAACGCCTTCGACGCCCGGCCATTCATCTCCTCGCCGCCTGCCTATCATCTGAATACGTTTGGCGGCCAGATGGGAGGCCCCATCACGGTGCCGCACCTGTACAACGGGCGCGACAAGACCTTCTTCGAGATTGGTTTTGAGGGGACGCATTACTCGAAGGCAGGATCGACCAAGATCCTGATGCCCACGCAGGCGCAACTGAACGGCGACTTCAGCAGCGCAACGACCGGCGTCACCAAGAACGGCGCATGCACCGCCGGCTCCTACTCGAAAGGCAACTGTCAGTTGTACGACCCCACCGCCGGGGGCAACTCCTACGCGATCTCCAGCAACTACGGCCCGTATCGGCCGGCGTATCTCGGCAACCAGATTCCTGTCGGCGAGATGAACCCGAACTCGCTTGCCTTCATCAAGGCCGTCTTCGGCAACCTGACGCCCATCGTCATTCCCGGCATCGCTCCGACTACCTACAACTACCAGATCACCGACCCGACCCGGCAGGCCGTCTATAACTACACCGGCCGCATCGACCAGCACATCGGCACGAAGGACTTCATCTTCTTCCGTTATGCCGGTATCCAATGGACGCAGACCTCGCCCAGCACGCTGCCTACGCTCTTCTCGACGACGGAGATTCCGGCGCAGCAGTACGGGGTGAGCTGGATGCACGTTTTCAGTCCGACGACGAGTATGCAGGTGCAGTATGGCCGTACACACGTTGAGGACAATGGGCTCACGCAGTTCCAGAACCCCAAGATGTGGCAGATCTATGGGTGCTCGGCTGACATGTGCAACTCGTTTGTGGGCGGTGCGACCGTGCTTGTGTCGCAAGGCGTCACCGGCGGCTTCAGCGGCGGCGAGGCCAATAGTCCCTCGAAGAACCTCTCCAGCATCCACGAGTGGTCGGGCAGCGTGATGAAGACGCTGGGCAATCACCAGCTACAGGCGGGCGGAGGATGGGACGAGGTGAACTACACCGCCGAGCTGCGGCAGGGTTCCGTTACCTTCTCCGGCGCGTCCACGGCCAACTTCAACTACAACACGCAAAGCCCCAACCCCACGGCCTCGTCTCCGGGCTGCCCGGCTGGCGTGCAGTGCTCGACGGTGCCTTCGGTCGGGCCTTCATCCACGGCCTCGACGCAATCCGGATTCGGGCTCGCGGACTTTCTGCTCGACTATCCGAACTCGGAGAACAAGCGCAACGTGCTGCTCACCGAGCGTCCCGGCGGCATCGGGAGCATCTACCTGCAGGATAGCTGGAAGATGACCCGCGACCTGACCATCAACTACGGCATTCGCTACGACCGCAGCGTGATTCCGGCGTTCGGCACGCAGGCTTCGGTGGGCTTGCAGGGGAGCATCGAGACCGGCGACTTCGATTTCAACACCGGCGACTACATCGTGCAGCAGTTGCCGCCGCTGTGCAGCGACCGGCATCATGCGCCGTGCCTGCCCAGCGCGACGCTTCCCGCGCATGTCCGCGTCGCTCTGGGCAAGAAGATTCTGCACGGCAGCAAGGACAACATCAGCCCGCGTTTCGGCTTTGCCTACCGGGTGAGCGATAAGATGTCGGTGCGCGGCGGCTTTGGCATGAGCTACGACAACTGGGCCGCGATCATCCAGATGACGCAGAACTACCAGGGTTCGTGGCCGGACACCGGCACGCTCCAGATCAACGGTACGAATGCGCCGGGCACGCCGTACACCTCGGCGCAGGACCCGTTTGCCGACAACGGCGGCAACCTGCCTTCGGCGACGCCCTTCGATAAGTCGAACGTGAACTATATGGTCGATCCGCTATGGAAGAACCCGTATTCGGAGCAGTACAACCTGGGCATCGAGCAGCAGCTTGGCAGCCGCACGATTCTTTCGGTGAACTATGTCGGCTCCACCTCGCACCGCATGGACGTCGGCGGCTACTACAACACCGGCACTCCCGCGCCGGCGGTCTCCTTCGGCGCGCGACAAAAGGCCGGGACCACCGGCCAGCCCTTTCCGTATGCCCCGCCGGAAAAATCGTGGGACCACAGCGGGGCCAGCGCATCCTACAACGCTTTGCAGGCATCGCTGGCGCGACAGTTCAGCTCGGGCTTCGGCTACACCGTGGCCTACACCTGGAGCAAGACCCTCAATGAAGGCGGCGACGGATACTTCGGCGTCGAGGGCGGAGTTCCCGAAGATCCGTACAATCCGAAGGGCAGCCGCGGGCCCGCGAGCTTCAGCATCCCGCAGGTGCTCACCGGCAATGTCATTTACCAGCTTCCCTTCGGCACAGGCAAGCAGTTCTCGACCGGCAACCGGATTGGTGACTACCTGATCGGCAACTGGCAGGTCAACAGCATCCTGACCGTTCGTACCGGCCAGAACTTCAACGTCATGGCGGGCGGCGACATCGCCAACACAGGAAACGCGAGCACCTACGAGCGCGCGAATCTGCTGGGCGACCCGTACAAGAGCGGCACCGTTGCGAACAATCCAAGCTGCATAGCGCCCACCGGCCCGACCCACACCCGCGCCCAGTGGTTCAACCCCTGCGCCTTCGGCATTCCGGCCAACGGCACGCTGGGCAACTCGCCGCGCAACTTCCTGCACGGCCAGAACCTGTGGAACGTCGATGCCTCCATTCACAGGCTCTTTCCCATCCATGAGAGCCTGGCGCTCAAGCTCGACATCGAAGCGTTCAACGTCTTCAATCACCCTGTTCTCAGCGGTCCGGCTGCGACGGTCACTACCCAGTCCACCTTCGGGCAGATTAACGGGACGGCCAACGACCAGCGCATCCTGCAATTCGCGGCGAAGGTACAGTTTTAGCGAAAGGCGGTTGTGATTCATGTGAGAGGCCCGGTGCGTCCGGGCCTCTTGCCTTTTACCCGACATGGAGTTTCGGGTGGCGGGTGGGGTGTATGGACTCCCACCCTTGGCGATGAAGCTGCCAAGGATGGGGCACCCGGGCATCGGTGGCGGATGAAGGAACAGCAGATTCCTCCGCTGCGCTGCGGAATGGAAATACAAAAAAGCTGCGGGATGGAAATACAAAAAAGCTGCGGAATGGAAATACAAAACGCTGCGGAATGGAAATGCAAATTGCCGCGGAACGAAAATGTCGCGGGATTGCGGCTCAGTAACCGTTGGCGATGAGGTATTGCTCGGTGAGGTGGAAGGCGTCGAGGTGCTGGATGCGTTCGGCGTATTTGCCGAGGACATCGACCTCGATGTTGAGCGGCGAGCCGGGGATGAGCGTGCGGAGGCTGGTGGCCGCGTAGGTGTGGGGAATGATGGCCACTTCGACCCGGTTGCCCGTGATGGCAGCCACGGTGAGGCTGATGCCTTCGATGGTGATGGAGCCTTTTTCGACGACGTAGCGGGTGAGGGCGTTGGGAAGGGTGAGACGCAGGCGCCAGTCGGTCGTCTCGGGCGCGGCGGGGTTGATGGGGTCGAGGGCGACGAGGGTGCCTGTGCCATCGATGTGTCCTTGCACGACGTGTCCGCCGAGCGGCGAGCCGGCGGGGGTGGGCAGCTCGAGGTTGACGATGGCTCCGGGCTGGAGGCCGGAGAGCGTGGTGCGGGCGATGGTCTCGGCGGCGAGATCGGCGGAGAAGCGCGGAGGGAAGGCGTTGGGCTCGATGGAAAGCGCGGTGAGACAGACGCCGCTGACGGCGATGCTGTCGCCGGTGGCGAGCCGGGTGGTCAGTGTGGGCGAGGCGATGGTGATGCGCGTCGCGCCCGCAGTGGGCGTGACGGCCAGGACGGTCCCGGTGGCTTCGATGATGCCGGTGAACATGAGTACAGGGTACAGGGAGCGAGGCCGAAAATTCCCTCAGAACCCGTCCAGAAACCCTTGTGGGACGCTGTGTTTTGAAAGGGCATGGCTTCAGCCATGCCGCAAACAGCCCAAATTTGTCCGGGCTTTAGCCCCTGAGGGAACCCGTGTTGAATATGCTCTTGCGGTTCATGGATAGTTCTTGGACAGGTTCTCAGGGGCTAAAGAGGCTGCGGAAAAAGTCCATCCGGCAGCTTGTGCGGAACGGCCCGGGGCTAAAGCCCCTTGATTTTGCTGGATTTTCGCAGGGCTAAAGCCCTGCGCTCCCACCGAAAAACACAAAGCGTGTATTTTCCCGCAGCCTGTAAAGCCCCATCCGAAATCGGCGCTTTGCGGCGTGGCTGAAGCCACGCCCTTTCAAAACGAAGACTTAATCAGAGGTTCCTTAACACCGATGTACACCGATTTGACCGCGAATCTCCACGGAGGAACGCGGATTTCTTTCCTTTGAGATTCGCTCAGAGTACCGAAGGGCAGTTCCCACACGTGCGGGATGGCGATGGAGCGGCTGCGGGATGACGAGAGAAGTCTTGATGTCTCAGCCGTGCGTTGAGGGAGGTGATGGCGGCGAGTTTCATTTTGGGAAAGCAGTTACCCGATGCCGCCTGGGTATCCGTTCTGGTACTTCAGTTGTAGCTGGACATGGGCGTATTCGTGGTATCCAGTTATTACCCGCCGTCAGGGCGAGCGACGTTGCACTGGATAATTGAGGAGTGTGTCCTGATGCAAGGCTCTTACAATTCCTACCTTGTGGCGCTGTCGCTGCTGGTCGCCATGTTCGCGTCGTATACGGCGCTGGATCTTGCGGCGCGCATCGGTTCGCTGCGAGACCCGCGGAAGCGTTTTCTGTGGCTGGTGGGTGGCGCTTTCGCGATGGGCATGGGCACCTGGTCGATGCACTTCATCGGGATGCTGGCGTTCCGGATGCCGATCCGGCTTGGCTACGATCCGCTAATTACCGCCTGCTCGATGCTGATCGCGATTGTGATCTCGGGCTTTGCGCTGTACGTGGTGACGCTGGATGAACTGAGTCGGAAGAGACTGGCAGTTGGCGGCGTGCTGATGGGTCTGGGTGTGGCGGCGATGCACTACACGGGCATGGCAGCGCTCAGGATGCATCCGGGGATTGTGTACTCGGCGGGGCTGTTCTGGGCCTCGATTGCGATTGCCGTCGTTGCCTCGTGGGTAGCGCTGTGGATCTCGTTTCAACTGCGGGACGGCAGACAGCAGTATGTGCTCGTGAAGCGGTGCGCAGCCGGTTTTGTGATGGGGCTGGCGATTGCGGGAATGCACTACACGGGCATGGCTGCGGCGAACTTTCCGATGGGCTCGATCTGCGCTGCGTCGAACGGAGTGAACACGAACTGGCTGGCGTTTACGGTGGCGGGCGCGACGCTGCTGGTGCTGCCGATGACGCTGATGTACTCGATGCTGGACGTGCGCTACGACTTGCAGGAGTTTCAGTTGAATGCGTCTCTCGAAAAGGCCAGCCTGAGCGCCTCGCTGGCGGAAGCGAATGAACGTCTGCTGGCGATGGCGACCGAGGACACACTGACGGGGCTGCCCAACCGCAATTCTCTGATTGAGCGGATCGAGAACGCGATCATTGTCGCGCAGAGCGGCGGACGCGCCTTTGTGCTGATGTTTATCGATCTGGATGAGTTCAAGACGGTGAATGACTCGCTGGGCCACACGGCGGGAGACAAGCTGCTGCAGGAGGTGGCGCAGCGGCTGCTCGCGTGTGTGCGCGCGGGCGACACCGTGGCCAGATTGAGCGGAGACGAGTTTGTGGTGCTGCTGGAAGAGCAGGCCGGCCGCAAAGAGGCGGCGGAGGTTGCGCGGCAGATCCTGGAGCGGATGCAGCGGGCCTTCCTGATCAACGGAACGCCGCTGCGCATGACTGCCTCGGTTGGGATTGCCTCATATCCGGAGGATGGCGAGTCGGTGGAGGGCCTGCTGAAGAACGCCGATACGGCGATGTACGACGCCAAGCAGAACGGGCGGAACTCCTACCGCTACTTCGACGCGGAGATGAGCGAGGCGCTGGCCCGGACGCTGGCGATTCATCGAGGATTAACTGAGGCGATCGAGCAGCAACAGTTCTCGCTGCGCTTTCAGCCGAAGTTCAGCGGTGCGCGGCGGCAGATGGTGGGGGCCGAGGTGTTGCTCCGGTGGCAGCACCCGAAGCTGGGCGAGATACCGCCGCTGGAGTTCATCCCCATTGCCGAGCGGACGGGACAGATTGTGCCCATCGGCAACTGGGTGATCGGCGAGGTGTGCCGGTACGTGCGGCGCTGGAAGCAGGCGAGGATGTCCACCATCAAGCTGGCGATCAACCTGTCGTGCGAGCAGTTGCGGCAGCCCGGTTACGTGGACAGCGTGATGGCAATCGTCAACGCGGCGGGCGTGGAGCCGGACTGGATCATGTTCGAGATGACGGAGACGGTGGCCATGCGCGATGTGGAGATGTCGGCGGAGGTGATCCGGCGGTTTCAGAGCGCGGGCTTCGATGTGGCTATCGACGATTTCGGCAAGGGATATTCGAGCCTGGCCTACCTGCAGCAGTTCCGCGTGAAGCAGTTGAAGATTGACCGCTTCTTTGTGGAGGGGCTGGACCGGCACGGCGAAGAGGGCTACGCGATGGTGTCGGCCATCATCTCGATGGCGCACGCGCTGGAGATGGCCGTGGTGGCTGAAGGAGTGGAGACGCACTCGCAACTGGCGCAACTGAGGCGGCTGGAGTGCGACGAGGTGCAGGGCTTCCTGCTGGCGCGTCCACTGACCGCCAGGCACTTTGAGGAGCTGCTGGCGCAGCCGCAACAGGCGGCGCATGAGCATGACAGCCGGCTTCGCTCGCGGAGCTGGAGCTTCTCCAGGTGGCGCGAGCGCGAGGTGGAGTAGCTGAAAAAGCGCACTTGTGTTGATTGGAGAGAAGGCCGGGGCTAAAGCCCCCTGTAGGTGTTGGCTTTTTCGTGGGGCTGAAGCCCCACGCTAATCCCCAAAAGCAACCACAAAGACTTTTTCAGCAACCTCTAAAGTTCTGTGTTCCCACCGGGAAGCGCGTATATGGAGTTTTCCACAGCACGTGAAGCTTATCGCCAGGCAACCCGGACGCTTCAGCATCCTCTTTTAATCCGTGAGATAGCCGCTCAGCAGACGAAACATTTCCGCCTGATTGCATCTATACATGTATGTGGTCTTCGACGAGAGCCCTTCGGCGGCTCCGGGTGGCGTTGTTGCTTACGGGGCTGCTTACGGGTCTTGCGACCGCAGGCGCTCATGCGTGGGCCGACGCCGCGCTGCTGATGGAGCAGCCGTTTGGCGGCTTTGGCAGCGTCAATCCCACCGGACACTCGGCCGTGTATCTGGACCATGTGTGCGCCGAAACGCCTGTGCGGCTGCGCATGTGCGCGCCTGACGAGGACGGCGTAGTCATCAGCCGCTATCACAAAGTCGGCGGCTACGACTGGATCGCCATCCCGCTGGTGCCGTATCTCTACGCGGTCGATCGCCTGGAAGATATTCCCGCGACTGTGGACCCGGCGCTGGAAGCCAGCCTGCGTGACGAGTACCGGCGCGAACACCTGCTCGACATCGTGCCCAACACAACTGTCGCCGAGGTCCACGGCGAGCCGCCCCCGGGCGACTGGATCCAGCTTGTGGGTGCCTCTTACGACCGCAAGATCTTCGGCTTTCAGATTGAGACCACCCGCGAGCAGGACGAGCATTTCATCGCGCTCTTCAACGACCGCCGCAACGTTTCCCACTTCAACCTCTTCTACCGTAACTGCGCCGACTTCTCGCGCAACCTGATCAACGTCTACTATCCCCACGCCGTGCGGCGAAACTTCCTGGTCGATCTCGGCATCACGACGCCCAAGCAGGTCGCGCGTTCGCTCGCAAAATATGCGCGTCGCCACCCGGGGCTGGAGTTTTCGACCTTCGTCATTCCCCAGGTGCCGGGCACCATTCCGCGCAGCCATCCTATTCGTGGAGTGGTCGAGTCGATGGTGAAGTCGAAGAAGTATGTCGTGCCGCTGGCCATCCTGAATCCGCAACTGACCGCCGGACTGGTCATCGCGTACTTCACCGACGGCCGGTTCCACATACCGAAGGGCACGGAAAAAGTGCTGCTGCCGGACCAGGAGGACGACAAGGAACCCTCTGTCTCGCCGACCGCCGAATAGGCTCTTCGGCAACCTCCGTATACTTCACTGGCGTTTCCTCAGGGCTTTCCAATCTGCACGTGCGGCTTTTTGTCGATCCAGTGCAGCATCAGAAATTCTCCGTCGTGTTCACAGGCAAAGCCCGAGGCAGGCACGTCGCCCGTGTCAACGATGCGCGTCAGCGATCCGTCCAGCGGGTTGATGTCCATCAGCAGGTGCTCCTCATCGCTGGTGTCGGAGGTGCGCACACGCAGCAGCAGTTTGTCGGTCGAGTTCAGCGTCGAGTCTACGAAGTAGCCTTTGGGAATATGGGGCGTGATCGCGTGGACCGCGCCGTCCTGCCCGATGATGGGAATCTTTCCATGAATGTTGATCAGCACCAGCGCCAGGCCGCCCGGCACATGGCCGACTCGCAGCATAGTCGCCCCAATGGTCAACTTTAAGTCGCGCGGGGCCGAACTGAATCCGGGAGGCACGGAGGCCATCAGGCCCTCGCTTGAGGGAAATACGCTGCTCAGATCGGTGAAGGCGCGGAGCGAACCGTCCGGATTGAGGATGCCCGGCCGAAGCAGTCATAGCCAAATGCTGCAAACCATGAAAATAGTTCTTGTGAATCTATAAGTTACAGCCTAGAATTTCCGGCACGGCCTCCCCATGGAACGATGGAGGGAAGCCATGAGTGCTGCATCTAGCCAGAGTACTGCTGGGGATATTAGATCTTCTTTTTCCGGGCGAACAAACAATCTATCCATCTATTACCTGCTCTTTTTTCTCTCGGGGTTTCCTGCGCTTCTTTATCAGATTGTGTGGGAGCGTGCCCTTTTTACCCTGTATGGCGTCAACATTGAATCGGTGACGATGATCGTCACGGTGTTTATGCTTGGCCTGGGGCTGGGAAGCCTTGCTGGGGGGAAGATTTCGAGCATCCCGAAGGTCAATCCCATCCTGGGTTTTGGACTGATCGAATTTTCAGTCGGGGTCTTCGGTTCGGCCTCGCTCTGGATATTTCACCGTGTCGGCGCGCTGACTGCGGGGCACTCCGCCTGGACAACCGGGGCCGTCGCCTTCGCGCTTCTGCTGGTTCCAACCTTGTTGATGGGGAGTACGCTGCCGCTGCTCGTTGAGCACATCGTTCGGCAGACGGGTAACGTTGGCAGATCGGTGGGGTCACTCTACTGCGTGAATACTTTCGGCTCTGCGGTTGCTTGTTACGCCGCCGCCGTGGTTCTTATGCGCACGCTCGGCGAGACTGGTACCGTGAGGCTTGCCTGCGTGTTCAATCTTGTGACGGGGCTGGCCGCAATCGTTGCATCGTTCCGTTCTCACAGCAAGCATCAAGAAGCCGAGGTCAGCGACGAGTGCGCAGTTGGTCTGCTGCCCTTCTCGATCGGCGTTTTGCTGGCGGGTGTCACCGGTTTTGTCGCACTCGGCTACGAAATCATCTGGTACCGTCTGTATTCCTTCGCATCCGGCGGCAGGGCCGAGAGCTTTGCTCTATTGCTGGCCTTTTATCTTTTTGGGATAGCCTGCGGTTCGCATGCTGTGCAGGACACCTGCAAAACCTCGCGGATGGACCCGGAGCGCACACTCCGGCTCACTGGGACGGTGGTTTTATTCGGCAGTCTTGCCGCATTTCTTGTTGGCCCTGCGCTCTCCCATGCGGTTGCTTACGTACCTTTCCGCCTTACCTATTCCTTCGTCCTCGTCGCGGCCACGGTTCTGGGATCGGCCTTTCCACTGATCGCCCATGCGACCATCCGACCGGCCGCCGGTGCGGGAAAGGGCCTCAGTTATCTCTATCTGGGCAACATCATCGGCGCCGCGCTCGGCAGCTTTCTGGTCGGCTTCGTGATTCTCAATTACTGGTCAACACGGGCGGCTTCTACTCTCCTGTTCGGTCTGGGATTCGCAATCTATGTTGCTCTTGCCGTGCTCGGGCCTATTCGATGGAAGAATCTGGCGGCTGGCGCGGCAATATGTCTCTTCTTGTCTATCGCAGCGAGGCCACTCTACTCAGATCTATATGCTCGCCTTTTGATTCAGCATAAGTACAACCCGGCGGAAGCGCAGGAGGTCGTAGAGAATCGAAGCGGCGTCATCAATGTGTTGCCCGATGGGACGGTCTTTGGCGGCGGCATCTATGACGGACATTTCAACACAGGCCTCATCAACGATACGAACGGACTCGTCCGGGCGTTTGCGGTATGCGGTTTGCATCCCGATCCCGCCGAAGTGTTGGTCATTGGCCTCTCTTCAGGATCGTGGGCCCAGGTCATCGCAAACGACCCCAGAGTAAAGAGCATGACGATCGTTGAGATCAACCCCGGCTATCTGCCGCTCATTGAGGAGCGTGCAGAGGTTCGAAGCCTGCTGCGGAACCCGAAGGTGCATATTTTTATCGACGACGGCAGGCGCTGGCTGGTGGCGCATTCTGGCGCAAAGTTCGACTTCTTCGTGATGAACACCACATACAACTGGCGTGCAAATGCCTCCAACCTGCTATCGCGCGATTTTCTTGAACTGGTGCGATCTCATTTGAAGAAAGGTGGGGTGGCATACTACAACACGACATTGTCGGAAGAGGCGATGGCAACGGGAATTGCCGTGTTCCCTTACAGCCTTAGGATATGGAACTTTCTGGCGGTGAGCGATTCTCCAATCCTGTTCGACAAGGAAAGATGGAGAGACAGGCTGGTCAGTTACGCAATCGACGGCAAGCCCGTCTTCGATCTTTCAAAGCCGCTCGATAGCAAACGCCTTGCAGAAGTTCTCCGTTTCGCTGAACCGTCTGTCGGCCCTTATGGGCTTCAGGAACCGAGGGACAGCCTGGTCAAGCGCCTCAAAAATGTCCGCATCATTACCGACGACAATATGGGCACCGAGTGGCGATAAAGAGGCGCACGAAGAGCGCAGTTGCCGTCGCGGCGCAAGCCGTGTATCTTGGAAGACAAGATGGTCATCTTCTCCAGCCGATTTACTTTTACGTTCCGCTACTGGCGCACGGTAGCGGCATCGGCGGAGTAGGTTCATCTGAGAGATTGCTGTAGATTTCAGACGAGATCGACATCCACACGAGCCGCGACCTGACTGGGTTGCGGCTTTTTCGTGCAGGGAATAGGGATTAGGGAGAGGTTATGAGCGTTCGTGCTGCGGTGAATCCGGCGGTTGCGGTTGCGGGGCGGTTTGGAGCTTACGGCGGGCGGTATGTTCCCGAGACGCTGATGGCGGCGCTTGAGGAACTGGAAGCGGCGTATGCGGCGGCGAAAGAAGACGCTGCGTTTCAGGCGGAGCTGGACGATCTGCTGAGGAACTACTGCGGACGGCCGACGCCGCTCTACTTTGCCAGGCGGCTGACCGAGCAGTGTGGCGGCGCGAAGATTTATCTGAAGCGCGAGGACCTGCTGCATACAGGCGCGCACAAGATTAACAACGCGCTTGGGCAAGGGTTGCTGGCGCGGCGCATGGGCAAGCACCGCATCATCGCCGAGACGGGCGCGGGGCAGCATGGCGTGGCGACGGCCACTGTCTGTGCGCTGCTGGGCATGGAGTGCGTCGTCTACATGGGCGAAGAGGACATGCGGCGGCAGGAGCTGAACGTCTACCGGATGCGCCTGCTGGGTGCGGAGGTGCGCGGCGTTGGCGCGGGCTCGGCGACGCTGAAGGACGCGATCAACGAGGCGATGCGCGACTGGGTGACGAATGTGCGGACGACGTACTACATCCTCGGCTCGGCGCTGGGCGCGCATCCTTACCCGACGATGGTGCGCGACTTTCATCGCGTGATCAGCCGCGAGGCGAAGCGCCAGATGCTCGAACAGGAGGGCAAGCTGCCGACGGCGATTGTCGCCTGCGTGGGTGGCGGGTCGAACGCGATTGGCGCGTTCTATGAGTTTTTGGGCGACAAGAGTGTTCAACTCATCGGCGTCGAAGCCGGTGGACGCGGGCCGAAGCTGGGCGAGCACGCGGCGCGGTTTCAAAAAGTCGATGGCGGCGTGCCCGGTGTTCTGCAAGGCACGTACAGCTACGTGTTGCAGGATGAGAACGGGCAGGTGGCGACGACGCACTCGGTCAGCGCGGGGCTGGACTACGCGAGCGTAGGGCCGGAGCACGCGATGCTGCATGACTCGGGGCGCGCGACGTATGTTTCGTGCTCGGATGACGCTGCGCTGAAGGCCACAGTGACGCTCTCGCGGACGGAAGGCATTCTGCCTGCGCTGGAAAGCGCCCACGCGGTGGCCGAGGCGATCCGGCTGGCTCCGACGATGGCGAAGACGGATGTGTTGATGGTGAATTTGTCAGGGCGCGGGGATAAGGACATGGGGATTCTGGCGCGCGAGCTGAAGATACAGGGATCAGGGATCAGGGGGACGGATGGCGATTGAGTTCAAAAAGAGGCCGGGGATTGTGGCTTATCTGACAGCGGGTGATCCGGGGTTGGCCGAGACGCGCGAGATTGCGCTGGCCGCGATTGACAATGGCGCGGACGTGATCGAGCTGGGTGTGCCGTTCAGCGATCCGCTTGCGGATGGGCCTGTGATTCAGCGGGCGAGTGAGCGGGCGGTTGCGCGCGGGACGCGGCTGGTGGATGTACTCGCGCTGGCAAAGGAGTTACGCGCGGCGCGGCCTTCGGCTGGGCTGGTGTTGTTTTCTTATTTGAATCCCGTGGTGCGGATGGGGATGAAGGCGTTCACGGAGCGCGCGGCTGAGGCTGGCGCGGATGGTGTGCTGTTGACCGACATGATCGTCGAAGAAGCCGGTGAGTATCTCGATGCGATGCAGGCCAACTCGCTCGCGCCCGTCTTTCTTGCTGCGCCGACCAGCCCGGATGCGCGTCTGAAGGCAATTGCGGAGGTATCGCGTGGGTTTGTCTACGCCATCTCGCGCGTGGGCATTACCGGCACGCAGCAGAAGGTGGCGGGCGATGCCTCGGAGTTGGTGGCGCGGTTGAAGAAGTTCACTAAATTGCCCATCGCTGTGGGCTTCGGCATCTCGAACGCCGAGCACGTGCGCGCGGTCGGCGAGTTCGCTGACGCGGCGGTCATCGGCAGCGCGATTGTTGCGCTGGTCGAAAAGACGCCGCCTGCGGAGGCTGCCCGCGCGATTGGTCAGTTCATCCGGGAGGTGCGTGCATGAGGGAAGGAGTACCTCGGGGGCTAAAGCCCTTTATCGGAGGAAGCTCTTACGGCACGGGTAAACCCGTGCTCTTAAGCAAAACAAGCGCGCATGGCAATCAGACTGGAACGTTCTTCGCGGATGCGAGCGCCATTTATCATGGGGCGTATCAAAATTTTTCTCGACGAGCAGATCCCGGGCGCGTGACGCCGGGCGCACTCTCGTTCGAGCGCGAGGACATTCGATGGAGATCTCCGACTGGCGGAAGAAGATTGACGAGCTGGATGAGCAGATTGTGCGGCTCATCAGCCAACGCGCCGAAGCTGCGCGGGCCATTGGGGAACTCAAGCGCACGGCAGACCTGCCGGTTTACGAGCCGCGCCGCGAGCAGGCGGTCTTCGACCATATTCGTGCCGCGAATCCGGGCCCTCTGGCGGATGCCGAACTGCTGCATGTCTATGAGCGCATCATCGACGTGATGCGGACCCTGCAGCGGCGTGACTAATGCTCAGCTTCTAGCTCTTAGCCTCTAGCTTTTAGCTAAAAGCTAGAGGCTAAGAGCTAACAGCTAACAAGCTACCCACAAGAGAGCGACGGAAAACATGATCGTAGCAATGCAGGACCATGCAAGCGAAGAACATATCCAACACGTCATTGAGCGGATGGTGGAGCTTGGCTTCAACGTCCACCGCACCACCGGCACCGTGCAGACGATTCTCGCCGGCGTCGGCACGCCTGCTCACTTCGACGTCACCGAGTTCAAGGTGCTGCCTGGCGTGCAGGATGCCTACCGCATCACGTCGCCCTACAAGCTGGCGGGACGCGGCTTCCGGCCCGAGGGCACGAAGATTACCTTCCCGAACGGCGTGGTGGTCGGCGGCGAAGAGGTCGTGGTCATGGCCGGGCCGTGCTCGGTGGAGTCGCGCGCGCAGATTCTCGACAGCGCGAGGAAGGTGAAGGCCGCGGGTGCGAAGTTCCTGCGTGGAGGCGCGTTCAAGCCGCGCAGCTCGCCGTACAGCTTCCAGGGCATGGGCATCGAGGGCTTGAAGCTGCTGCGCGAGGTGGCCGATGAAACGGGCCTGCTCGTCATCACCGAGGTGATGGAGATCTCGCAGATTGAGCCGATGTTGCCCTACATCGACTGCTTCCAGATTGGCGCGCGCAATATGCAGAACTTCAACCTGCTGCGTGAGCTGGGTCACGTGCGCAAGCCATGCCTGCTGAAGCGCGGCATCGCCGCCACCATCGAAGAAGTGCTGCTGAGCGCCGAATACATCCTCTCCGGCGGCAACTACGACTTGATGCTCTGTGAGCGCGGCGTCCGCACCTTCGAGACCTACACGCGCAACACGATGGACGTCTCGGCGATTCCCGTGCTGAAAAAGCTGACGCATCTGCCCGTGCTGGGCGACCCGTCGCATGGCGTGGGTATCCGCGACCTGGTGCCGCCGATGGCGCTGGCCTCTGTGGCCGCCGGTGCCGACGGTCTGCTGATGGAGATGCACCCGAACCCGGAGAAGGCCATGAGCGATGGCGCGCAGAGCCTGTATCCTGAACAACTGGAGAAACTGATGGCGCAGTTGCGCTTGCTGGCGCCGGTGGTTGGGCGGAAGATTGCATAGAGGGCGGCGCACGCAATGATGGAGCGGGTTCTCATCGTAGGGACAGGGCTGATTGGCGCATCGGTGGGACTTGCCCTGCGTTCGTCAGGCTTCGTGGGCCGCATCGACGGCTGGGACCAGAGTTCGCTCGAGCTGACGGCGGCGGAGCAGATGGGGGCCATCGACGGCCGTGCCGCCAGCCGCGAATCCGCGCTCGAAATCGCCCGCGTGGCTGATGTTGTTGTGCTCGCCATGCCGGTGCTCGCCATCAAGGACTGGATGCAGGCGCTCGCACCCATCGTCGGCCCCGGGCAACTGGTGACGGACGTGGGCAGCACCAAGCTCGAAATCACCGAGCTTGCAGCGAAGCTCTTCGGCGGCGAGCACAAGGCTGTCTTCCTGCCCGGGCATCCGATGGCAGGAAAGGAGTCCGGCGGCGCGATGCTGGCCGAATCCGGGCTGTTCGATGGGGCCATGTGGCTCTTCACGCCTGCTGCCGAGCAGCCGGCCGCCGCGGAAAAGGAATGGCGCGGATGGGTGGGGTGCTTCGGCGCGCGCTCGCTCGATATGGACGCGACGCGGCACGACGAGCTGTGCGCCTGGGTCAGCCACCTGCCGCAGATGCTCTCGACCGCGCTGGCCGCGCTGCTTGAAGACACCTTCGGCGATGCGCCGGAGATTGGCGCGATCGGCGCGCGGGCCCTCCGCGAGACGACCCGCCTGGGCGCAAGCCCCTACAGTATGTGGCGCGACGTGGCCATGACCAACACGCGGCCCATCGCCGACACGCTGCTCGCGCTCGAACAGCGCCTGACCCACCTGCGCGAAAACCTGCGCACGCCGGGACTCCGCGATGAGTTCGAGCTGGCCAACCGGTTTCGGCGAAGGCGGTAAGAAGGCTTAAGGAGACTCTGATTAAGTCTTGGAGATTCCCTCAGAGGCTAAAGCCTCATTGAATCGAAGGATGTTACGGCGTGGCTGAAGCCACGCCCCTTCAAAACGAAGACTTAATCAGAGGTTCCTTAACACCGATTTGCACGGATGACACCGATTCGACCACGGATGAACGGGATGCACGGATCAAGGAAAAGCAGATTCCTCCGCTTCGCTACGGAATGGAAATGGGAATGGAAATGGGAACGGGATGCGGGGAATGGAGTGCGAACGAGCGCCCGGAGACGCTCTTTAAGATCGGTGTCATCCGTGCAAATCGGTGTTAAGCCTTTAGAAATGCCATAAGCTGGAAGAAGAGAGAATGGCTAACCCAGAGAGTTCAACCAACCCCAGCATCACCCTGGCCGATGTCGTCGCAGCGCGCGAGCGGCTGCGCGGAGCGGTCTACTACACGCCGTGCGCGCACTCCGAGATGCTCTCCGGCCTGACCGGGCAGCAGATTTACCTGAAGCTCGAAAACCTGCAAATGACCGGCGCGTTCAAGGAGCGCGGCGCGCTGAACCGCATCGCCACGCTCACGCCCGAGCAGGCCGCGCGCGGCGTCGTGGCGGCCAGCGCGGGCAACCACGCGCAGGGCGTTGCCTATCACGCGACCCGGCGCGGCATCCGCTCGCTGATTGTGATGCCGCTCGCGACGCCGCTGGTCAAGGTGACAGCGACTCGCGGCTTCGGCGCGGAAGTGGTGCTCTACGGCGCGAACTACGACGAGGCCTGCGAAGAGGCTCTGCGCCTGTGCGCTGCCGAAGGCATGACGTTCATCCATCCGTTCGACGACCCGGTCGTCATGGCCGGTCAGGGCACCATTGGGCTGGAGATGCTGGAGCAGGTGCCGGACCTCGAAGCCGTCGCGGTGCCCATCGGCGGCGGAGGACTCATCGGCGGGATCGCCTGCGCGGTTAAGGAGTCGCGTCCCGGGGTGCGCGTCGTCGGCGTGCAGACCTCGCGCCTGCCTTCAATGGCCGCGGCCGTTGCCGAACACCGCCCCGTCACGATTGATCCAGCTACCACCATTGCCGACGGCATCGCCGTGCGCCGCGCGGGAGACATCACGCTCCCCGTCGTCGAAAAATATGTCGATGAGATCGTCACCGTCGATGAAGACGAGATCGCCTCGGCCATTCTCGTGCTGCTCGAACGCGAAAAGACGCTGGCCGAGGGCGCAGGCGCCACTGCGCTGGCCGCGCTGCTTCAGCACAGGACCTCGCTCAAGGGCGCGCGGACCGCAGTCGTCATCGGCGGCGGCAACATCGACGTCACCCTGCTCAGCCGCATCATCGAGCGCGGCCTGGTGCAGGACGGACGTATGATTCGCCTGCGCATCCACCTGCTCGACAAGCCCGGCGCGCTGGCGGAGCTGACGCGGCTGATCGCCAACCACCGCGCCAACATCGTCGATACGCTGCACAACCGCGCCTACTACGGCGTCAACCTCGGCGACACGGTCATCGACATCACCATGGAGACGCGCGGCCGCGAACAGGTCGAAGAGCTGCTCGCCGCCCTGACCGCCGAAGGCTACAAACACAGCCGCGTCACATAGGAAATCGGCGCTCCTTCGGGCAAAGGCCGGTAAGGCTTAAGGAGGGTCTGATTAGGTCTGTGATGATTCCCTCAGGGGCTAAAGCCCCATTCAAAATAGGCGCTTTGCGGCATCCTTCGACTACGCTCAGGACAGGCTCTGAAGCCGTGCCCTTAACAAAACAGTACTTAATCAGAGGTTCCTTAATACCAATCGGCATTAAGTCTTCCGCGGTTCTGCATGCACTTTTTTGTGCGATTTTGGGGCATTTTGGCCCTTTGCACGAGAAAAACCGGAAAAAACCGGAAAAAACCTGTGGAAACCGAAGAAATACCATTGACAAAGCGCGCGGAAAAGCTGAAGGTGAATTGCGGTAGGTTCTCCGCACCCGCGTGAACATTGATGAATACGCACCGGAAGAAAGGTGCGGCCCTCATACTCTTCACGCAGGCCGGGCGAGCGGGCCGCGATTCTATTTCTGTACACCGAAGGAGAAACACATGGCAAAGGGAATGACCAAGACACAGCTTGTACGCCACATGGCGGAGAAGCTCGAAATCACCAACAAGCAGGCCGCCGCCGGTCTCGAACTCCTCGCCGAGACCGCGGTCAAGGAGACCAAGAAGAACGGCGAGTTCACCATCCCCGGCATCGGCAAGCTGGTCAAGGCCGAGCGCAAGGCGCGTCTGGGCCGCAACCCCCAGACCGGCGAGACCATCAAGATCAAGGCCAAGACCGTCGTCAAGTTCCGCGTGGCCAAGGTCGCCAAGGACACCATCGCTCCGCCGAAGAAGTAGTCTCGGCTGGAGAGACAAGCCCTCCCCAATCGTCGCGCCAGCGGTGTTTGTTGAGGCGCAAACTCACGGAAGCCCGTCGCGCCCTGCCCATGCGGCAGATGCATGGCGGGCTTTCTGTCTTGAGAAAAGACAACACTAACTCCCTGAACAAAATCCGCGATCATCGGTGTTAGGCTTCACGCCGCGGCAGCAGCGCCTGCACAATCAGCATGACGCCAAGCGAGATCACGATTCCCTGCACAAGCACCGTGGCGTTGTACCGGTGGCCGAAGCCTACATACGTAATGGCCACGCCCCACAGGTAGATCTCACTGAGGAAGGCCATCGCCCACGCCGGCCTGGCTGTCGAAGCGGGTACCCGAGGCGCAAGCGCGGGAAAGATACTCGGCACGCGCGCACAGTAGGCCAGGTAAGGCTGGCCGAGCTTCTGTGTCAGAAACGCCTCTTCGCCGCCGATCAGCCGCAGTTGAAACAGCGCGACGGTTACGATGCAGAAGATCGCCCCGCTGGGCGGCATCAGCAACGCCAGCGCCACAACGTGGATAACGATGCCCACATAAAGCGGGTTGCGCAGATGACGATACGGCCCTGCCGCAACCACGCCGTCGCCCTGCATCGCGGTGGAGTGGACTGTCGCAGGCCCCATGTACGCCGAAGCCCACGTACGCAGCGCAGCCGCCGCTATCGCGCACACCGCCGCCACAGCCAGCAGCAGGTTGAACGCCCCGCCCACGGTCAGCGCGCGCGGCGAGAGCTTGAACAGATGCGCCGCGAGCACGCCCCACACATGCGGGTTCGGCCCCAATGAGTCCAGATGCAGCCATCTGTCCCACGGCGCGGTGAAGCCCAGAACAATCAGGAGAATGTGAATGAAGAAGCGGATGCGAAACTCGAAGGCGGTAGCTTTCATACAGAACGCGAATATCCTGTCGTAGAAATTGGCTCAGGCAGATTGTGGGGGTCCGTCCTGAGTGTAGCCGAAGCCCGCTCGAAACGTCGTCCCGTTTTCATGGTTGCCACTTTACGGTAGCGAGCGGAGCGGTCCGTTTTCAGCCAGCGGCAAGGCTTCTACGGGCAGGCATCTCCGGTAGCGGCGTTGCGCGTGACGCCAAGCTCGATGCCCGCCGGTGTGCGGATACCCCAGGCCATGCGCGGCGCGTTGTGCGCCAGTCCCATGCGTCCGTCTGGGCCGAGCAGGATGATGCCGCCGTGTCCGCCCAGGCGGTCGAAGAGGTAGGCAATCGCGGCGCGCGCGGCCTCGTCGGGACTGGCTCCGGCGGCGACGCGGTCCACGGCCCACTTGCCCAGTACCAGCTTCATGATCGGCTCGCCCCAGCCGGTGAGGGAGACGGCTGCCGAATGATTGTCTGCATAACAGCCGCAGCCGATCAACGACGAGTCGCCGACGCGCCCCGGGGCTTTGTTTAGCGTGCCGCCGGTGCTGGTGCCCGCGGCGAGATTACCGTGTGCATCGAGCGCGACGGCGCCGACGGTGTCGTGCGAGTGGTGTTCGGCGGCGCGCGGGCCGGAGAAGGTGGTGTCTTCGTGGCCTGCGCGCTGGGCTGCCTGGGCCGTGCGTAGACGCTCCAGCTCGCGCGGCACGACCAGCTCGGAGTTGTCGCAGAGCGTCATGCCGTGCTGTTCGGCGAACTGTTCCGCTCCTTCAGCGACAAAGTAGACGTGCGGGCTTCGGTCGAGCACCAGACGCGCAGCGTGGATAGGATTGCGCAACTGCTCGACGCAGGCCACGCCGCCGGTGCGCAGGTTCTCACCGTTCATCAGTAGCGCGTCCATCTGGACGCGGCCATCGGAGGTGAGGAAGGAGCCGCGCCCGGCGTCGAAGGTCTCGTCGTCTTCCATGACGGCGACTGCGGCCTCGACCGCATCGACGGCGCTGCCGTTTTTATCGAGTACGGCATAGCCCGCTGCCAGCGCGTTGGCAATGCCTGCCTCGTGCGCGGCGACGGCATCGTCGGGCATGGCCCAGGCGCCGCCGTGAATCAGGAGTGTAGGGACAGTCTTCATCCGCTCCAGAGTCTACCGCAGAGTTACCGGAGCGAGCCGGACTGCTCCAGCGCGGCTCGCTTGCGACGCTCGGTTTCGAGGTAGGTGTGGCGGATGCGATGGACGACGGTCAGGGTCGAAAACACGGCCAGTACCCAGAGCGCCGGACCCATCACGCCCCAGCGGTTGCACAGTGCGCCCAGGATGACGCAGACGATGCGCTCGGGCCGCTCCATGAAGCCGACCTTGCAGGTGCCGATCAGCGCCTCGGCGCGCGCGCGGGTGTAACTCACCATGACGCAGGCCGTCATGACGAAGGCCACCAGCCCGACGTAGAACAGGCGGTTGCCGCGTGCGTAGAAGATCATCAGGCCGAAGAAGATGGCCACGTCGGAGTAGCGGTCCATCACCGAGTCGAAGAACGCGCCGAAGACCGAGACCTGGTTGGTGGCGCGTGCCACGCGGCCGTCTACCATGTCGAAGATGCCCGCGCCGATGATGATCAGCCCGGCGTAGAGGAACATCCGGTTGGCGTTCGAGACGCGCGCAAAGCCGAAGAAGCAGGCGGCGACGATGTTGATGACCAGCCCGATAAACGTCAACACGTTCGGCGAGATGCGGGTCAGCGCCAGACCGTTGACGATCTTTTGCAACAGCCACCCACTGCCTTTACCGAATGCGCGTGTCCAGGTCAAAACCAGCCCTCAGGGGTGTCGTGCCCCGCGTTCCCTTTTACCAGATATGTTGCCGACGTTTGCGTTGCTGCGCATTGCCTACGCAGGAAATCTACTCCGGAGAGTCGTGAATCGTCACGAGCTTCAGAATCTCCAGCTCGCGTTTGCCGTTCGGCGTCACCACAACTGCGGTGTCGCCGACCTTCCTGCCCAGAATCGCGCGGCCAATCGGCGAAGTGGTGGAGATGAGCCCCTTCGAGACGTCCGACTCTTCGCTTGTGACCAACTGGTACTTCAGCTCCTCGTCCTTGCTCGAATCGAACACCGTGACGGTCGAGCCGAACCCGACCTTATCGGTGGGAATGTTGACCAGGTTCACCATCGCCAGCTCGCCCATGCGTTTCTTCAACTGACCCAGCCGGGCGTTGACGAAGACCTGGCGCTGCTTGGCCATGTGGTACTCGGCGTTCTCGCTCAGGTCGCCCAGGGCGACGGCTTTCTTGATTTCGGCCGGCAGTTCGGTCGTCAGCTCGTATTCGAGTGCCTTGATCTCTTCGGCGAGCCGCTTCATTACTTGTTCGGGCATGGGGCCTTCCAGGGCACAGCCGACTGCGTTCACACGGCCGTTCCCAGTGCATTGAGGTGAAAACAACATTATACGATGCAATGCCGATTGCAGGAGGCTGCCGGAGCGAGTTCTGCTCGCTAAACGCCTTTCGTTGCATCCACTTCGCCGGTGCGCTGCCGGTGCCGACGGGCGTCGAGAAAGGATTGGAGAATCAGCACCGCCGCTACCTGGTCGATGATGCCCTTGCGCCCCTGGGCGGCGTGACCGGCCTCGTCCAGATGCCGGTGGGCTTCGGCGGTGGTCAGCCGCTCGTCCCACAGGTGGACGGTGAGGCCGAACTCGGCGCGCAGCTCCTCGGCAAACGCCTCGGACTTGGCCGCCTGCGGGCTGCGGTCGCCGGACATATAGAGTGGAAGCCCCACGACGGCTTCAGCGACCTCGTGCTTGCGCAACATTCGTCCCAGCCACTTGAAGTCTGCTTTGCGGTTGGTGCGGTGCAGGGTGAAGAGCGGCTGCGCCGTATGGCCCAGCGGGTCAGAGAGCGCCAGCCCGATCCGCCGGTCGCCGAAGTCGAACCCCATCACGCGCGGAGGCGCGCCCTGCCCGTGCTCTCGTTCCATCCTTCGAGTCTACCCGCTGCCCGCTACGGAGGAAGTTTTTGACTTCCAACCGCTTCCTCTGTGAAATCGTTCTAAGCACCACGGAGACGCCCTTCCCTTGAAGTTCCTCGGAACCCTGTTCATTCTCGTTCTCATCCTCGCAGGCGCGGCTGCGTGGGTCATCCGCACTCCCTACGGACCCGCGCAGGAGACCTTCGTCGAGATTGCGCCGCACACCGGGACTGCTGCCGTCGCGTCACAGCTTGAGCGCGCGGGCGTCATCCGCAGCCGCTACGGATTCGATCTATTGCGGCCTCTGCTTGGCGGACGTCTCCAGGCCGGTGAGTATCGCTTCGACCACCCCGTGCCCATGACCGAGGTCTATCGCCGCATCGCGCGCGGCGACATCTACACCCGCGCGCTCACGATTCCCGAAGGCTACAACATCTTCGACATCGCCCAGGCTGTTCAGGACCAGGGCTTCGGCACGCGCGAGGCCTTCCTCGCCGCCGAGCAGCAGCACACGGAGCTGATCGCGCAATGGCTGCCCAGGGACGCACCGCGCCCGGCTTCGCTCGAAGGCTACCTCTTTCCCGACACGTACTACTTCCCGCGCAAGGCTACCCCGCTCCAGATCCTGACGGCGATGGTGCGGCGCTTTCACCAGGTCGCGACGCGGCTCGGCATGACCGGTGACGTCAACCGGACGGTCATTATGGCGTCGCTGATCGAAAAAGAAGTCAGCCAGCCTGAGGAGCGTCCGCTCGTCGCGGGCGTCTTCGTCAATCGGCTCGCCAAAGGGATGCCGCTGGCCACTGACCCCACGGTCATCTACGCGGCGCTGCTTCAGGACCGCTGGCGCGGAACCATCTATGCAAGCGATCTTGCGTCGCCCTCGCCCTACAACACCTACAAACACACTGGCCTGCCGCCGGGCCCTATTTGCAACCCGGGAGTGGCTTCGCTTCGCGCGGCCTTGTCTCCCGCGCAGACCGACTATCTCTACTTCGTCAGCGACGCCGCGGGCCACAGCCGGTTCTCCGCCAGCCTGAAGGAACACGCTCAGCAGGTCGAGGCCTACCGACAGGCAGCAAAACACTGATGCCGCGATGGTTCCGGCGAAGGGTTGACCGTCCGGCCTATAATTGCCTATGGTTCCCGTAAATTCAGCCTCTTCGGAGGCTGGCGTACAGTCTCGTTCCGAGAGCGAACCGAAGTCTTCTTCGGCTTCGCATCTGGCGGGGCTTTCGACGGCCGACATCAAGGTCATCGACGACAAATTCGAGCGGGTGCTCGAAACGGTCCACGAAAACCGGCCCGGGGACGATCTTGAAATCATCCGCAAGGCGTGGGAGTTCTGCCTCGAAAAGCACGAGGGGCAGAAGCGCGCCTCGGGCGAGCCGTATGTGATTCATCCGCTTGAAGTGGCGCAGGTGCTGGCCGAGTTGAAGATGGACTCGACCGCAATTGCTTCGGGCCTGCTGCACGATGCCGTCGAAGACACGGACGTGACCTCGCCGGAGATTGCAAAGCGCTTCAACGAGCAGGTAGCGCACATCGTCGAGGGCGTCACCAAGCTCGACAAGATCAAATTCGCCAACCGCGAGGACCATCAGGCCGAGAACATCCGCAAGATGCTGCTGGCGATGGTGACAGATGTGCGCGTCGTCATCATCAAGCTGGCCGACCGGCTGCACAACATGCGCACGCTTGAGCACCTGAAGCCTGAGAGGCAGCAGAAGATCGCCAAGGAGACGCTCGATGTCTACGCTCCGCTGGCGCACCGGCTGGGCATGGGCAAGCTGCGCGGCGAGCTGGAAGACCTGGCCTTCCGCTACACCGATCCGTATGCCTACGAGCGCGTCTCGACCGAAGTGGGTAAGCTGCGCGGCGCGGGCGAGGAGTTCCTTGAAAAGATCGTCACACAGCTTGAGGCCAGGCTGAAGGAACACCACATTCAGGGGCGCGTGGAGTGGCGCATCAAGCGGCTTTACTCCATCCAGCAGAAGCTGAACGACCAGAAGATTCCCGTCGATCAGGTGTACGACCTGCTGGCCGTGCGCGTGATTGTGCAGACGGTGCAGGATTGTTATGCGCTACTGGGGCTGCTGCACTCGACGTGGCGGCCGGTGCCGGGGCGCATCAAGGACTTCATCGCCATGCCGCGGCCGAATCTCTACCAGTCGCTGCACACAACGCTGATCGCCGAGGGCGGCCACCAGTTCGAGGTGCAGATTCGCACCGAGGACATGCATCGCGTTGCAGAAGAGGGCATCGCGGCGCACTGGAAGTACAAGGCAGACGATAACGTCAGCGTCAAGGACGAGCAGCGGCTGGCGTGGGTCAGGCAACTGATGGAGTGGCAGCGGGAGATGTCGGACCCGAACGAGTTCATGTCCACCTTGAAGATCGACCTGTACCCGGAGGAGGTCTACACCTTCACGCCGAAGGGCAAAGTCGTCGTGCTGCCAAAGGATGCAAGTCCGGTCGATTTTGCTTACGCGATTCATACGCAGGTGGGCGATGCGACCGTCGGAGCGAAGGTGAACGGGCGCATCGTTCCGCTGCGCACGCGCCTGCGCAACGGCGACATCGTTGAGATTGTGACGCAGGCGGGACACGCTCCCAGCCGCGACTGGTTGAGCTTCGTGAAGAGCTCGCGCGCACGCAACAAAATTAAGCACTGGCTGAACGAGCATCAGCGCGAGCGCGCCATCGAGATTGGCCGCAAGCTGCTTGAACGCGAGGCGCGCAAGTACAAGCTCTCGCTCACGAAATTCACCGAGGCCGACTACGTGCGCGTGGCCGGCGAGTACGGCCTGGGCACGCAGATGGAGCTTCTCTCCGGCGTGGGCTTCGGCAAGCTCTCTGCACGGCAGGTGTTGAACAAACTGGAGCCGGGTTCGACGATGGCTGCGGAACCGCCTGCTCCGGAGACGGGCGTCGCCAACACGCTGGGCCACATGTCGGAGGCGGTTAAGCGCGTCTTCTTCGGCAAGGGTTCCGAGTCGCTCCAGGTGGAGGGTAAGGACGACCTGCTGGTCTACCGCGCGCGCTGTTGCAACCCGATTCGCGGCGAAGAGATTATCGGCTACGTGACGCGGGGCAAAGGCGTTGCCGTCCACGCGCGAAGCTGTCCAAACGTACAGAATTTGCTGTACGAATCGGACCGGAGGATTCAAGTGGAGTGGGCGCCTACGCCGAGCGAGGCGGGCGCAGTGAAGCAGCAGACCTATCCAGTGAAGCTGACCGTGCTGTGTGACGACCGCACCGGAATGCTGAAGGAGTTTACCGCGATCATCTCGGACGACGGGACGAACATCCGCAGCGTGGATACGCGGACGATCGAAGACGGACAGGTTGCGGTGGACTTTGTGGTGGAGACGGTGGACCTCAGACACCTGAACCGGCTGGTGGAGCGGCTGCGGCGCGTCTCCGGCGTGCGCGATGTGCAGCGCGTGCAGAAGATATAGAAAAATCAGCTAAACCGAAGCAGCCGTCAGTCCACGTTCATGCTGGCATCCACATCCAGGACGAGCGAGTCGCCCTGGACGAGCATGGAGTGCATCTTGAGCGAATTGAGCGTGACTCGATAGCCGGTGGTTTCGGCCGAGCGCGTGAGAAGCTGGCGAGCCAGGTCGGCTGCATTCACCTTCATCTGCGCGGGCAGTTTGCCGCTGAGGAAGGGGACGAGCAGGAAGTTCAGCTCGCGCGACTCACTGAGCCGCTCGATGCGCGCATCGCGGAAGCCAATCGATTCACCCTCGCCCTCGGGGACAAGCGAGACATCGGCGTTGGTCGAAAGCGAGAGCCCGACGCAGGCCCCCATGACCGACGCGCCCAGCCGCGACCGCGTGTGGACGTGAACGACGATGCGGTCGCCCGCGAAGGTGACGTGCGGCGAGTCGGCGTAGACGTAGCAGCTTGAGTGCGGATTGCCGCGCAGGTAGTAACGCCCCTCAGGACCGTTGAAAAGCTGCGCGCGCAGCGTGCGCTCAAGGGCGTTAGCTGAGACCTTGACCTCGATGGCGCGGGCGCTCATCGTGGCCGTCGAGAAGAGCGCAACGGCAAGCAGCAGGCGGATGATGATGCGGGGCATGAGTTAAGCATAATGGTTGCCGACTGAGAAAAAGCAGATTCCTCCGCTTCGCTGCGGAACGGAAATGGGCATTGCGGGGCGGAATGATGGTGCGAAAAATCCGTGATTATCCGCGTCAATCCGTGGTCGCCTTGATCGGTGCCATCGGCGTTAAGCCGTTCGGAGTGTGAATCGCCGTCGTCTACACTTGCACCATGAACCTTGCGCAGCTTACGGAGCACTTTGCCATACCCGGTGTGTTGGCGTTTGAAGAGACCTCGGAGGGACTGATTCGCGCGGCGATTACAACGGCGCAGACCACGGCTACCATCTACCTACAGGGAGCGCACGTCGCCGCCTGGCAGCCCGCCGGTATGAAGCCGGTCATCTTTCTTAGCAGGAAGAGTGAGCTTGCTCCGGGCAAGGCGATTCGCGGCGGAGTGCCCATCTGCTTTCCCTGGTTTGCGACGCGGCACGACGGCAGGCCCGGACCTTCGCATGGCTTTGCGCGCATCGAGCCGTGGACGCTGGCCTTTGCCGCGCTTGCAGACGAAGAGCTTCACCTGACCTTCACGCTTCGCCCGACGGCGCTGAGCCGCGAGTTTGGCTTCGACCAGTTCCGGCTGGCATACCGCATGACGATTGGCCGCGCGCTGACGATGCAGTTGACCGTGGTCAACGATGCGGATGTGCCGCTGACGTTTGAAGAGGCACTGCACACGTACTTTGCCGTGGGCGACGCACACGAGACGACCATCGCGGGGCTTGACGGCGTGACCTATCTGGACAAGACGGACGGCTTCAAGCCGAAGGTGCAGCACGGGCAGGTGACATTTTCCGGCGCGACTGATCGCATGTACGAAAGCACTGCTGCGACCTGCACGATTGACGACAAGGCAGGCGGACGTCGAATCACGGTGGAGAAGGCAGGCTCTAACACGACAGTGGTGTGGAACCCGTGGCAGGAGGGCGCGGCCAGACTCGCGGACATGGAGGCGAACGAGTGGCACGAGTTCGTCTGCTGTGAGACGGCAAATGCGGGGGTGAACGCCGTCACGCTTGCTCCTGGTGCAAGCCACACGATGCAGGCGCGCATCTCGGTGGAAAAGGTATAAGTCAGAACAAAATCAAAGCGGCAGACCGAAGCCTGCCGCTTTGTTTCTAAAGTGTCTGCTGTTCATTGCGTTTATCCGATGTCTTCGTTCCAGTTCTCCAGATAGGTCTTGAAGTCCGACATGAACTTGCCCGCGTCGGCCCCGTCGATGATGCGATGGTCGAAGCCGAGGGTGAATCGCTGGATGGAGCGGATGGCGATGGAGTCATTGCCGTCCTTATCGGTGATGACTTCGGCCTCTTTGTTCAGGCCGCCGATGCCGAGGATCGCCGACTGCGGCTGGTTGATGATAGGCGTGCCGAACTGCTCGCCAAAGATGCCGGAGTTGGTCAGGGTGAAGGTGCCGCCCGAGATCTCGTCGGGAGCGAGCTTCTTGCCGCGAGCGCGTTCGGCCACGTCCACAATGGCGCGGGCGATGCCGAGGAAGTTCTTCTCCTCCGCCTGCTTGATGACCGGCACGATGAGGCCCCAGTCCAGCGCAACCGCGATGCCGACGTTGATGTTTTTGTTGTAGCGGATCGCCGTGCCCTCGATCGAGCCGTTGACGATGGGATGCTTGCGCAGCGCTGCAATGGCAGCGCGCGTGATGAAGGGCATGTAGGTCAGCTTGACGCCGTTGCGCTGCTCGTACTTCGCCTTCTCCTTCTCGCGGAGCCGGACGATGCGCGTCATGTCCACCTTGAAGACCGTGTGGACGTGCGGGCTGGTGTGCTTGGACTCGACCATGCGCTGCGCAATGATGGCGCGCATCTTCGACATCTCGACCAGCTCGCCGGGCAGAGGCTGAGCGGGCGCGGCTGGCTTCGCGGCAGGCGCGACCGCAACAGCAGCCGGAGCAGCAGCAGGAGCCGCTGATGGCTTTGCGCCGCCTTCGAGATGGCCGAGGATGTCGGCCTTGGTGATGCGGCCCGAAGCCCCGGTACCAGCAACTGCGGCGAGATCGACGTCGTTCTCCTTGGCAATCTTGCGCACCAGCGGCGAGGAACGCACCCGCTCGCCTTCGGGGCGCGCCGGAGCAGCGGTGACTGGCGCGGGAGCAGCGGCAGCAGGAGCGGCAACCGCAGGGGCCGGTGGAGCAGCGGGTTTGGCAGCGCCTCCGCCGATGACCGCGACCACGGTGTTGATCGTGACCGTTGTGCCTTCGGGCACCTTGATCTCCGTCAGGGTACCGGCGACGGGCGAAGGAATCTCAGCGTCCACCTTGTCGGTTGAAATTTCAAAGATGGGCTCGTCGCGCTGCACGCTGTCGCCCACCTTCTTGAGCCACTTGGTGATCGTGCCTTCGGTGATGGACTCGCCCATCTGCGGCATCAGCACGTCGGTGCCGGGACCAGCGGCAGCAGGAGCAGGTTCAGCTTTCTCCGGCACGACGGGAGTGGCCGCAGCCTCGGCCTTTGCAGGTGCAGGTGCAGCAGGTGCAGGAGCCGCGGCAGCCGAGCCCGCGCCGTCGATCACGGCCACGACCGTATTAATCTGCACGGTCGTGCCTTCGGCAATCTTGATCTCCTTGAGCGTTCCGGCGACAGGCGAGGGGATCTCCGCGTCCACCTTGTCGGTCGAGATCTCAAAGAGCGGTTCGTCGCGCTGCACGCTGTCGCCGGGCTTCTTGAGCCACTTGGTGATGGTGCCTTCGGTGATGGATTCGCCCATCTGGGGCATGACTACGTCGGTCGGCATGAAAGTTCCTTCTCCAGTTCTGTTCGGGCGCGCAGATCAGGGACTCCACACGCGGCGGCCCACTGCGCAATCGGGACATATACGTATCGGATTATACGGCGGCAAGCCCGCTGCCCGCCTGTTGCGGGCGGTAAGCGAACGCCCGTGAAACGGTCCGATACGGATCTGCGCCAATAGCACCAATCCGCGGTCGTATCGGTGTTATCGGTGTAAATCGGCATTAAGTTTTTCGGCGGACGCGGCGAACAACTCGTCCAGCGAGCCGCGCCAAAGCATCTGTCGTCCGAACACTCGTCCGAAGTGGCGTGCCGTCGCGTGCATCGCTGCCTCCATCGTAGGTACGTGTTCGGGGCCGGCTTCAAGTTCGAGGCTTGTCACCGGTTTGTCCGTAATGCCGCATGGCACAATCCACTGGAAGTCGCGCAGGTCGGTGGTCACGTTGAGCGCGAAGCCGTGCGAGGTGACGCCCGCCGAGACGTGCACGCCGATGGCGGCGATCTTCTTCTCCGGAACGCTGCCGCCGGCCAGCGTCCACACGCCGGTCAGCCCGCAGATGCGCTGCGCCATCACGCCGAACTCGCCGCAGGTGCGGATGAGTGCGTCCTCGATCATGCGCACGTAATCAACCGGGCCCAGATGAGGCCCTTTCTTGCCGGGCCAGTCGCCGCGCAGGTCGAGGATGGGGTAGCCCACAAGCTGCCCCGGCCCGTGGTACGTCACATCGCCGCCGCGATTGATCTCGTGGAGTTCGATGCCGCGCGTGGCGAGAAATTCATCGGAAGCGAGCACGTTGGAACGGTGCGCATTGCGCCCCAGCGTCAGCACCGGCGGATGCTCCAGCAGGAGGAGCGTGTCGCCAATGAGGTTCTGCTTGCGTGCCGCGACGACGCGCTGCTGGATGGCAAGGGCCTCAGCGAAGGGAACGCGCCCAAGATGGAGAAGGTTCAGATGCATCAGCGTTGAGTAAGAGGGTTCTTCCATCGCAAGCCGGGGAAGCGCGCGAAGTCGGAGTCTGTAGTGTAGAGCGTTCCTCCGCACTCCATTGCCATCGCAGCAAGGTGCGCGTCGCTGCTCAGTACGCCGCTGGCGCGGCCTTCGAGCAACATGCGGCGTAAAAGCGGCCAATGGCCTTCACCCGGATAGAGAAGCCGTACATTCGGCTGTTCCAGCCAGCTCTCTACGATCTCCAACGCGGCCGCCATGTCCAGTTTTCCCAGAGGGACACTCTGATTCGTCGTGATTCGCAAGAAGGCCATTGCGCTCTGAAGCGGAACTCCCACCTCCGCTGTCGAGGATAGCGTCTCCTCAAACCAGGCGCGAGCGGCATTATGGAACGTAGATGTTCGCATATGTGCGTACAGCAACAGGTTGACATCCAGCACGATCATCGATGCATCGGCCCTTCCAGGGCTTCGAGGACCGCGGACGTCTTATCGAGGTTGATGCCCTCGGGCAACTGAAGCGAGATGGTCTTCACCTTGAACGGCTTCGACCGGGGCCGCGCAGCCTGCGACGTGAGCGCCGCGCGTAGGCAGCGGTTCACCGCCTGCTTGAAAGGCTCGCCGGAGCGGCGGACCTCCTTGCGGAGAAGCAGGGTCACATCATCGTCCAGTGTGAGGGTAGTGCGCACATCTTGATGCTCTCACTTAAGCATCAAGATGTCAACGTTCGCAGAAGGTGGCCTGTGTGGGAATTACTCACGTCGCGGTCACGCCCGGCTGTTCTTTGCCGCGCCGGTTGATTGCCGGACGACAAGCTCAGTGGAGACCCGGTATTCGACGCCGTGGTCCACGCCCTTGTGGCTGGCATTGTAGAGCGCAGTGAAGGCGCAGGAGGCAATTTCTGCGCGCGGTACACGGACGGTGCTCAGCGGAGGGTAGAGGAAGCTGCTCAGTTCAATATCGTCGAAGCCCACGACGGAGATGTCCTCTGGCACGCGCAGGCCCGCTTCGTGGACCGCGCCCATGACGCCGATCGCTGAGAGGTCGTTCGAGGCCATCACAGCCGTTGGGGGGTGGGGCAGCTTCAGCAGCTTCGCGGTCGCCGCCTTGCCTCCGTCAATGTGGTGGTCGCCCGCGACGATGTATTCCGGTCCAGGCTTGATGCCGCGTTTTTTGAGCGAACGCAGAAAGGCGTCGGTGCGCGTCTTTGCCGAAGGCAGCGACTGCGGCCCGCTGACGAAGGCAATTCTGCGGTGTCCCAGCGACACCAGATGCTCGATGGCCGACTCCACGCCGCCGTCGTAGTCGATGAAGATGTTGCTCGTCATGCGCCCCACCTTGCCTGTGTCCAGAAAGACGATGGGGATGCCGCGCTTGTTCAGCAACTGGACCAGCTTCGGGTCCATCTCGGAGGTCATAATGGCGACGCCGTCCACCTTGCGCTCCAGCATCCGGCGGACGCAGATCTGCATCCTCTGCGGCTGATAATCGGTGTTGGCGATCAGCAGCTCCTGGCCGTGTTCGACGGCGATGCGCTCGAAGCCCTTGGCGATGTCCGGGAAGAACGGGTTGGTGATGTCCGAGATAATCAGCCCGTACATGTGGCTTTTGCCGGAGCCGAGCGTGCGCGCGTGCGAGTTGGGAAAGTAGCCGAGCGTCTTGATGGCCTCGCGCACGCGGCGCTCCGTGCGCGGTGTAACCGGGACTGTTCCGTTGACGACCCTCGATACCGTGGCGGTGGACACACCTGCCCGTTTTGCAACCTCTCGAATGTTCATCTCTGTGAGCGTCCAATCCGGTCTTTCGCTGCCACTGGACCGCAGCGGGTGTCCGTGTATCCGAACAGTCTAACGCATCATCCCGTCTGCTGTAATCGGTTGCACGAACATGCAGAAAAACATGCAGAAAAAGGCCGCCGCCATGACGGCAGCGGCCCTTCCAGCGACCACTTACTGGTTCGAGTTGTCCGGGTGGACGATCCGGTAGCTTGCATTGCCCTGCGACCAGACCAGCAGCAGCAGGTCCTTGCCCGCCGGGCTGGCGTGAACGGAGTTGACGCACGCCTCTGCCGAAGACACCGCGTGACGGTTCACCTCCATGATGACGTCGCCCGCCTGCAGACCTGCATCCTCCGCGGGGCTGCCCGGCTTAACGCCTTCGACCACCGCGCCGTGCACGCTCGCCGGAATGTTGAACTGCTGCCGCACGTCCGCGTTCAGGTCGCCGACCTGGACGCCGATCTTCGCGTGCGCTTTGCCGCTGCTCTCCGTGCTCGCGGTCTCGGCGCTGGCGTGGAACTCGCCTACCTTGACGTGGACCGTCTGCGGGCTGCCGTTGCGAATGATGCCGAGCGCAATCTCCGTGCCCGGCGTCATCTCGCTGACGGCTACCTGGAGGGCGCTGCCGTTCTCCATCGTCTCGCCGTTCAGCTCGCGGATGACGTCGCCGCTCTTGAGGCCAGCCTCCGCGGCTGGCGATCCGGGTGTCACCTGCGAGACGATCGCACCGGCCGCGTCCTTCAGGTTGAAGAAGCTCGCGTTCGCCGGGGTCACGTCGTTCATCGCAATGCCGAGATAGCCGTGGTGGACCGAGCCGGTCTTGATGATCTGCTCAGCCACGGAGTGCGCAAGCTGCGACGGAATCGCAAACCCCGCTCCGGCAAACGATCCACTGTTCGAGATGATGAACGTGTTGATGCCGATCAGCTCGCCATGCGCGTTCACCAGCGGGCCGCCCGAATTGCCGGGATTGATCGCCGCGTCGGTCTGGATATATCCACCGGGCTTGCGCAGATTGTCCGAGTAGGGATTCGGCCGGTTCAGCGCGCTGACGATGCCGCGCGTCACCGAAAACTGGAAGTAGCCGAACGGGCTGCCGAACGCCAGCACCGACTGGCCCGGCTTCAGTTTGGTCGAGTCGCCCCAGGCGATGGTCGGCAGGTTGGTCGCGTCCACTTTGATGACTGCGAGATCGGTCAGCTTGTCTACGCCGATGACCTTGGCGTTCAGCACGCGGCGGTCGTGCAGCGTCACGCGCACATTCACCGCGTCGTTCACCACGTGGTCGTTGGTCAGGATGTAACCGTCCGGCGAGATGATGACGCCGCTGCCGATGCCGTGCTCAATCTGCGGCCCCTGCGGGGTCATCTGGCCGAAGAAGCCGTTCGGGCCAAAGAACTGCGAGAAGCCCGGAGGCAGGTTCTGCCCTTGCTGGTTCTGCATCGCCCCCCGCTGCGGCGTCTCCTTCGACGTCACCGCGACGTTGACCACGGCAGGCGTCACGCGCGCCGCCACCGACTCGACCGCATGGTCCAGCGCCACCAACGACGACACGCTGCTGTCGTCCAGGGGAGCTGCCGAACTGATGCTCGCCGCGTGGACTCCATCGTGGCGGGCGATCAGCGTACCTGCCAGAACCAGCGCAGCCGCCAGCCCGGTCAGGCCGCCAATCCGCGCCACCCTACCGACTAATTGATTAGTTGACTCTTTCATAGCAACACCTCTCCCGAGAATTGAACTAACTAAAGTTGAAGGAGCAGCCAGCCGTCAAAGGTCGGCACGGCCGCATACGCCGGACGGGCACCGCGCTCGTCCGGCACAGAGAACACCATCTTTGAAACCTTCGTCGCCCCGTCTGGGCCGGACGAACTCCACGAGGTCATCACGACCCACTGCTCGACGCGCGGATGCGCAGGCTGGATCTTCTTCACTTGCTGCAACGCAGGCCGCGGAGACCGCGTGCGCTGCCGATGTACCGCCGGAACGACCGTTGAGGCGACCGTCGGCGCGGCCACTGGCATGGTGGCTTTGAGCAGCGTCTCATGCGTCGCGGCGGATGCGGACGCCGGCATCGTAGCCACGACTGGGCGATACATCGCGGGTTGTACCAGCGGCTCTGCAAGAGACGGCGAAGAGGGAGCCGCGAACGACACCAGCCGTGGGCACCGCGCAAGTTCTGTCGCGCCGCCAAGCAATGCCATCGCCATCACTCCCAGCACAACGCGAGACTGCACGCGACCCATGCCCGGGCCTCCGCGCAGAATGCTGTGGACACGATGACCAAGCTCGGATCGCCGCTCCCACGCGCCCAGCGAGAGGCCCGCTGCGCGACGCTCCATCCGGTGTTCTGCCAGGTTGGTCAGGCAGCGCGCGTAAGCCTTCGGCGCGCGCGTCATGCGCAGCACGTCGTCGTCGCAGGCCAGCTCGCGCTCGAAGCACAGCCGCCGCTCAATCCACACCAGCGCCGGGTTGAGCGGGAACAGCACCAGCCCGATCTTCTGCGCCAGGTTCATCCAGTCATCGCGCCGCCGCAGATGCCCCAGCTCGTGGAGCACGATTTGCTCCAGCTCAGGCGTAGTCAACGCCTCGAAGAGCTCTTCCGGGACCAGAATGCGCGGCGAGAAAAAGCCGATCACGCTCGGGCGGTCCACATCGCGCGAGATGCAAAGCTCCGCTCCGCGCAAACCGTCAACGGCAAGCGGCAAAGCATCAGGCGCGACCGGCGTGGCCCGCTTCCAGATGGCGCGCAGCTTGAGCCCGCCGGCGATCAGTCGTCCTGCCCTTAGCAGCGAAAGCGCAGCCCATACACCGGCAATCGCAAAGCTCCATCGCGCATCGACGTGGAACATCGCTCCATGCGCCGCCAGCGTCTGCTCCGCGCGTCCGCTATGCATGTGCAGGAGAGGAAGCACCGCCAGCACAGCGAAGACCGCCGTCCAGACCGCGAACCGCACTGCCGCCGAGGTCTTCGGCGCCACGCGCAGGCACAGCCACGCTCCGGCGGCGAGCGCCAATCCCTGCCACAGACCAGCGACAAATGCACCGGCGGCCATCCGCGATGGTTCAGCGGCCAGCTCACCAATCCAATGCATCAGGTTCGCATCCATCGCGGTCACGATTCCTCCGGACGGTCGTCCGCCGCACGGTCGATGGCGTCTCTCAGCCGCTTCAGTTCCTCCGGCGTCACCTCATCATCGCCCAGCAGCGAAAGCAGCAGCCGCTCGCGCGAGTTGCCGAAGAACCGCCGCATCATGTTCCGCACCTCGGAGCGCTCCGCCTCCTGTTCGGCCACGCACGGGCTGTACACAAAGGCGCGGCCCGCCTGACGGTGCCGCACATATCCTTTTTGCTCAAGAATCCGAATCGTCGTCAACACGGAGTTGTACGCCAGCGTCGCTCCATCCGGCATCGCCGCCACCAGCTCGCCCACGGCGGATTCGCCGCGCTCCCACAGGATCTTCATCAGCCTCAACTCGGCTTCAGTCAGCGTGATGGACCTTTTTGGCGGCATCGTCTCCATCGCAGGCACCTCCCATGCAACCCGGGAAGGATGTCCGCTCTCTGAACCTTCAGACGGACCAACTAATCGATTAGTTAGCGGAGGTTGGCCAACATTTTTTCTTCTGTGCCGGGAGGAACATAAGTTGGCGAAAAACGCAACGACCAAAGACCGTGCCGCGCCCACTCTTTTGGCTGTATACAGAAGGAGCCGGACGATACAACCGGAGAATGCCGCGATGGTCAGAATCGCCCGATTACCGGAGCAATTTCAACGATTACCGGCGATTTTTTGATTCAGCGCAGCAATTCATTTAGCTATTGAATTAGCATGTCCCAGACACAAGGTTCAGGAACCTGCGCTGGGTGAAATAAAGCTTCGTGAGGTCACACTGCTTTGTCCCCAATCGCCAAACACTCGACGGCTCGTTCCGGCAGAACGCTCCGGCTGTCTGCCCTGGGCGGCGGCAGTGTGCTCGGCAGTCTGGCCCTTGCGGGAACGGCATACGCCGGGTCTCCTACCAACATCTTCGCGCCTGCAGGAACACCGGCACGCTCCATCTTCAGCCTGTCGATGCTGGTGCTCTCGGTCACGCTGGTCATCTTTCTGATCGTCGCGGGCCTGCTGCTCTACGCCATCATCCGCTACCGGCGCCGCCCCGGCGACTCCGACCAGGAACCGGCGCAGATCTACGGCAGCAATCAGATCGAGCTTGCCTGGACCGTCATCCCCATCCTCATCGTCATCATGCTCTTTCTTAGCACCACGCGCGTCATCCTGGGCACGGAGCATATTCCCAAGCCCGGCAACGCGCTCGACGTGACCGTCATCGGCCACCAGTTCTGGTGGGAGTATCGCTATCCCAAATTCGGCGTCGTCACGGCCAACGAGCTGCACGTGCCCGTCAGCGACCCGGCCAACATGACGCCCACCTATCTCAACATGACCTCGGCCGACACTGACCACAGCTTCTGGGTGCCGCGTCTTGCGGGCAAGATGGACCTGATCCCGAACCGCATCAACGTCATGTGGATTGACCCCGAACAGCCGGGCCTCTATCTGGGCCAGTGCGCGCAGTATTGCGGCGTGCAGCATGCCAAGATGCTGCTGCGCGTCTACGCCGACTCGCCCGCCGACTTCGCCAAATGGATCGAGCACCAGAAGCAGCCCGCCAACGAAGACTTTACCGGCAACCCTGCTGCGGCTGAAGGCAAGCAGGTCTTCATGCACAACGCCTGCATCAACTGCCACACCATCTCGGGCACGGTGGCTACGGGACGCTTCGGCCCTGACCTGACACATTTTGCCAGCCGCGACACGCTCGCCTCGGGAGCCGTGCCCAATACGCCCGAGAACCTCCGAAAGTGGATCGACGATCCCGGCACCATCAAGCCTGGCGCAATGATGCCGTCCATGCATCTGAACCAGCACGACCTCGACCTCATTACGGCCTATCTCATCACGCTTCACTAACCCGCTCAGGAAAGAACCGCGTCATGTCACCCGCAACCCGCGTCATGGAAGCAGTCGATGAGACCCAGGCCATCAAACGCCCGGCGTTCGAGGTCATCTACGACTGGGTCACGACCGTCGATCACAAAAAGATCGGCATCATGTACATCGCTTCGGCGCTCCTGTTCCTGGTCATCGGCGGCGTCGAAGCCATCCTGATGCGGATCCAGCTTGCGATCCCGAACAACCACTTCGTCTCGCCCGAGGTCTTCAACCAGCTCTTCACCATGCACGGCACCACCATGATCTTCTTCATGGCGATGCCGATCCTGTTCGGCTTCGGCAACTATCTTGTCCCGCTGATGATCGGCGCGCGCGACATGGCGTTCCCGCGTCTGAACGCCTTCAGCTTCTGGGTCTCGTTCTTCGGCGGCCTGCTGCTTTACTTCAGCTACGTGGGCGGCAGCGGGCTGTACGCAGCGGGCTCAGCGCCCGACGTCGGCTGGTTCGCTTACGCTCCGCTCACTGCCAAGGTCTTCTCACCCGGCCACAGCACCGACTACTGGACGCTGGCCGTGCTGCTCAGCGGCATCGGCTCCATCGGCACGGCGGTCAACACCGTCACGACCATCCTGTGCATGCGCTGCCGCGGCATGAAGCTGACGAAGATGCCGCTGTTGCCCTGGCTCTATCTGGTGATGAGCAGCATGGTCTTCATCGCGGTCAGCCCGCTCACCGCCGCGCAGATCATGCTGATGCTCGACCGCTACCTCGGCTCGCACTTCTTCGATACGCAAGCCGGCGGCTCGGCCGTGCTCTGGATGCACTACTTCTGGATATTCGGCCACCCGGAGGTCTACATCCTCGTCCTGCCCGCCTTTGCGTTTATGAACGAGATCATTCCCGTCTTCTCGCGCAAGGCTATCTTCGGCTATCCGGCGATGGTGGCGGCGTCGGTGGGCATCGGGTTCATCAGCCTCGGCGTGTGGGCGCATCACATGTTCGCCGTGGGCATGGGACCGGCGGGCAACACGTTCTTCGTCTTTTCAACGATGGTCATCTCCGTGCCCACCGGCATCAAGATCTTCAACTGGCTGGCCACCATCTGGGGAGGAAGGATCATCTTTTCGATCCCCATGATGTTCTCGATCGGCTTCCTGTTCCAGTTCCTCATTGCGGGCCTCACCGGCATCATGCTCTCGGCCGCGCCGTTTGACTGGCAGCTTACCGGTTCCTACTTCGTCGTTGCGCACTTCCATTACGTCATCGTCGGTGCGATTATCTTCGCTATCTTCGCCGCGTTCTATTACTGGTATCCCAAAGCCACGGGCCGCATGTTGAACGAGCGGCTGGGCAAGTGGCACTTCTGGCTCTTCGTCCTCGGCTTCCACCTCACGTTCGACTTCATGCACATCCCCGGCCTGCTCGGAATGCCGCGCCGCATCTACACCTACGAGCCCGGGCGCGGATGGGAGATCTGGAACATCCTCGTCAGCATCGGGGCCATCGTCCAGGCCATCGCCGTCATCATCTTCGCCTGGAACCTCGTCTGGTCCTACTTCAAAGGCAAGGTCGCCGGGCAGGACCCGTGGGACGCCTGGACGCTTGAATGGGCCACGCCCTCGCCACCGCCGGTCTACAACTTCGCCTGCGATCCCATGGTCAACAGCCGCCGTCCCCTGTGGGACCTCAAACATCCGGAAGACCCGGACGCGGACTACGAATAATGAGCACAGCCAGCACCATCCCGATCTGTTCTGAAACCGAGTCGCCGTGGCATTTGCCTTATCGCGGCACCGTCGGCATGGTCTGCCTCATCGTTGCCGAGGCGGCCATCTTCGCCATCTTCTTCGTCTCCTACATCTTCTATCTGGGCAAGAGCCTCACCGGCCCCACGCCGCGCGAAGTGCTCGAAGTGCCCATCTTCGGCACCATCTGCCTGCTTTCCAGCAGCATCACCGTCCACTGGGCTGTCAGCGCGCTGCGCAAAAATAATCTGCGCGGCTGCATCATGGGCCTTGCCTCCACCGTCCTGCTCGGCGGCATTTTTCTGCTGACGACCGCGCAGGAGTGGTATCACCTCATCCACGATCACGGCCTCACCATTCGCACCAACCTCTTCGGCACCACCTACTACTCGCTGGTCGGCCTGCACGCCACGCACGTCATCGTCGGACTCATCATGCTGTCCATCGCGCTGGGCGTCGCGCTCACCGGACACATCAAGGAAGAGCACACCGAGAAGCTCGAAGTCCTCTCCCTCTACTGGCACTTTGTCGATGCCATCTGGGTCGGCGTCTTCCTCGTCGTCTACGTCATAGGCAGATAACCCATGGAAAACCCGCAGCTCATCCATCACGAAGACGGCCACACCCACATGACGGGAGAGATCCATCTCCCCGCGCCGACGGCGTGGCCCATTGTGCTCGCGCTCGGCATCGCGCTTATGATGACCGGCCTGCTGACGCACTGGGCCGTCAGCCTGCTCGGCCTGCTGCTCACGCTGCGCGCGGCCTGGGGATGGTACTTTCAGGTGCTTCCGCACGAAAACAGCATCTACGTTCCGGTGCAGGCCGATCTCATCGAAATCGCCAGCACGCGCGAGAGCATGGAGCGCCTGCCCGTCAGCGACATGCATCGCAAGCTGCTGCCCATCGAAACCTTCAGCATCACGGCAGGCATCAAGGGTGGGCTCATCGGCGGCTTCGCCATGACCGTCCCGGCGGGCATCTTCTCAGTGGTCAAGTTCCACAGCTTCTGGTACGCGGTCAATCTGCTCGCCGCCGGCGGTTTTGTCAGTTGGGCAGGAAAATCCGACGCCTTTCTCGGACAGTTCCATCTCGAAGGCCTGCTCGCGGCGACCGCCATCCACGGCCTGGCCTCGGTCCTCATCGGGCTGCTCTATGGCGCGATGCTGCCCATGTTCCCGCGCAAGCCCATCCTGACCTGCGGCTTTGTCGCGCCGTTTCTGTGGACAGGGATACTCTACTCGGCACTCGGCATCATCAGCCCGATCCTGAACGAGCGCATCGACTGGTTGTGGTTCATCGCCTCGCAGGTGGCCTTCGGCCTGGTCTGCGGCTATGTCGTCAACCGCCAGGTCAAGGTGCGTACCTCGCAGTTCCGCGCCCTGCCGTTTGCCATCCGCGCCGGTCTGCACGGCGCGCATCTGCCCGAATCCAATGAGACCGAAACGAAGGACGACGAGCAATGATCCAGGCCCCGAAATCATCGAGACGAACGAGCACGTTCCTGGTTGGAACGCTGGGCGCGCTCTCGCTCGCCACGCTTGGCTGCGGGCGCATTCCCGGCCGTCCCGGCCCCGGCCCTGAGGTCGTGCGCCCCGAGCAGGTCGTGGACTTCAGCACGCTCTACCGGGAGAACTGCGCCGCCTGCCACGGCGTCTCCGGCAAAGACGGCGCGGCGCTCGCGCTCAACAACCCGGTCTACGTCGCCATCGCGGGCGAGGACAACATCCGCCGCGTCATCGCGGGCGGCGTCGACGGCAAGCTCATGCCCGCCTTCGCCAAATCCGCCGGAGGCATGTTGACCGATCAGCAGGTTGCCATCCTCGCGCACGGCATCGTCCAGACATGGGGCAGTCCCGGCGTTTTGAATGGACAGACTCCGCCGCCCTACGCAGCCACCGAAGCCGGAGACGCCGCGCGCGGCCAGCAGGCATTCACCGCCTCCTGCGCCAAATGCCACGGAGTTGCGGGTGAAGGCAGCCAGAACGGCAAATCCAAGCAAGGCTCCATCGTCGATTCCGCATACCTCGCGCTCATCAGCGACCAGGGTCTGCGCAGCATCATCCTCGCCGGACTGCCCGACCGCCACATGCCCGACTGGCGCGGAGGCACTGAGCACCCTACGCTCACCGGCCAGCAAATTACGGACATTGTCGCGTGGCTCGCGTCGCACCGTACCCCGAACCCCGGCCAGCCCTACGCCGAACCGAACACAACCGCAGGATCAGTAACAGGAGCAGCAAAATGACGCCCCCTGAGCCAGACCACCACGCTCACGACAACAACCAAGCCGCGCAGCCATCACAAGCACTGAACGCAGCCGGACGCTCCCGCCGCACCTTTCTTTTCAAGCTCTCGCTGGTGCTCAACGGCGCAGTGGGCATCGTGCTGGCCGTGCCGATCGTCGGCTATCTGCTTGGCCCGGCCGCGAAGAAGGCTGCGGCGGCCAACTCATGGGTGCCGCTCGGCCCGCTCTCTGACTTTCCCGAAGGCCAGACCCGACTCGTCAACTTCCGCAACCCCGTCACCACCAAGTGGGACGGCGCAACCGGCGACATCCCCTGCTGGGTGCGCCGCATCGCGGGCAACAAGTTTCAGGTCTTCGCCATCAACTGCGCGCACCTCGGCTGCCCCGTGCGCTGGTTCTCGCAGTCGCAACTCTTCCTCTGCCCCTGCCACGGCGGCGCCTACTATGCCGACGGCTCCCGCGCCTCCGGCCCGCCCGAGCGCGGCCTCTTCGAGTACGACCACAAGATCATCGCCGGCACGCTCATGATTCAGGTCGGCAAGCTGCCCAACCTCTCGCGCCAGACCGCCTGCGCAGGCGCGCCGCCGCTCGTCCATATCGAGGGCGCGGCCACCGTCGCATCGATTCAGGAAACCAAGCCGGAGTGCGCCTCATGCCAGGGATAAAACAACGCTCCATCGCGCTCTATCACTGGTTCGAAACGCGCCTCGGCATCGGCGCGCCCGCCATCGAAGCCGCCGTGCATCCTGTCCCGGCCAGCACGTCGAGCTGGTGGTACGTCTTCGGCAGCGCCGCTACGGTCATCCTCGTCCTGCAAGTCGTCACCGGCATTCTGCTCGGACTGGTGTACACGCCCTCGGCCAACCACGCCTGGGCCAGCCTCGAATTCCTCAACCACTCCGTCCAGCTCGGCTGGTTCATCCGCGCTCTGCACGGCTGGGGTTCGGACTTCATGATCGCCATCGTGCTCATCCACATGGCGCAGGTCTTCTTCTTCGGAGCGTACAAATTCCCCCGCGAGCTGACCTGGATCATCGGCGTCTTTCTGCTGCTGCTCACGCTCGGCATGGCCTTCACCGGACAGGTCCTCCGCTTCGATCAGGACGCCTACTGGGGCCTCGGTATCGGCGCCTCGATCCTCAGCCGCGTGCCCTACATCGGACAGCGGCTGGTCGATCTTCTGCTCGGCGGCCCCATCATCGGCGGCCCAACGCTCACGCGCTTCTTCGCCTTGCACGTCTTCATCATCCCCGGCATCCTCATCGCTTTCGTCGCGTTGCATGTCCTGATGGTCGTGCGCCTCGGCATCAACGAGTGGCCCATGCCCGGCCGCATTGTCACCCGCACCAACTACGACCGCGAATACAAGGAGCTGACCCACGAGACCGGCATCCCCTTCGTGCCCGAAGCCGCATGGAAGGACGCGGTCTTCGCCGCCGCGATCATGCTGGCCATCATCGCCTGCGCGCTCTTCTTCGGCCCCTTCGGCCCCACCGGCCAGCCCGACCCCACCATCATCCAGACCGCGCCCAAGCCGGACTTCGCCTTCCTCTGGATCTACGCGGTGCTCGCCTATCTGCCGCCCGCGCTCGAGACGCCGGTCATCTTCATCGTCCCGACCATTGTCATCATCTGCATGTTGCTGCTGCCGCTGGTCGCCGGCGAAGGCGAAAAGCACTGGTCGCGCCGCCCGGTTGCCGTGCTCTCGCTGGCCGTCATCGCCGTCACGCTCGGCGCCTTCACGCGGCTCGGCATGTACACGCCGTGGAGCCCGGTGATGAACGCCTGGACCAGCGACCCCATCCCCACCGAGTATCTGCACAACCGCACGCCGCTGGAGCGCCAAGGCGCCATCGTCTTCCAGTACAAGCAGTGCCGCGACTGCCACTCCATCGGCGGCGAAGGCGGAATGCGCGGCCCGGCGCTCGACTCCATCGCCTCACGCATGACCGAAGACCAGATCATTCGCCAGGTCCTGCAAGGTGGAGGCAACATGCCTGCCTACGGCAACTCGCTCAGCCCGTCCGAGACGACGGCACTCGTCCGCTTCCTGACCACGCTACGCGGTAACGAAGCGCCCGCCATCGACGCCTCGCGCCACGTAGCCAACACCGGCAGCCTGCCGCCAGCCGAGCCGGAAAAGCACTAGAGTCGGGAGGGCCTTGTTTTGAAGGGGCGCGACTTCAGCCACGCCGCAAGCAACAATATGTAAACGGGCCTTCGAGGGTGCTGAAAAAGTCTCTCCGGTCGCTTTTGGGGATTAGCGTGGGGCTTCAGCCCCACGAAATAGCCAGCAAATTCGTGGGGCTTTAGCCCCGGGCCTTCGCACCAGTCAACGCAAGCACATTGTTCAGCAGCCTCTTTAGCCTCCGGAGCTAATCCCCAGTCCCTAAGCCCTGACCATGCCGCCAGCCTACAGCGCCATCTTCGCCGAGTGGTCTCCGCCCATCTTCCTCACCACCGTGACCATCCTCACGGCAATCATCTACACGCGCGGCTGGTTCGCCATTCGCAAAACGCGCCCGGCGCAGTTCCCCGACTGGCGACTCGCCAGCTTTCTCAGCGGCCTCGCCGTCCTGTGGCTGGCCATCGGCTCGCCCATGGACGGCTTCGCCGACGCGCTCCTCAGCGCCCACATGGTCGAGCACCTGCTCCTCATGTCCTTCGTCCCACCGCTCATCCTGCTCGGCCACCCAACGGTCCCGCTCCTGCGCGGCCTTCCGCGCCCCATCACGAAGCACATCCTCGGCCCGCTCATCCGGCAAAAACCGCTCCGCAGCCTCGGCCACTGGCTCACCACGCCCGTCGTCGCGTGGCTCGCCATGAACCTCTTCTTCCTCGGCTGGCACGTCCCCGGAGCCTACGACTTCGCGCTCGAACACGAGTTCTGGCACGACGTCGAGCACCTCTGCTTCCTCTTCTCGTCGATCCTCTTCTGGTGGCCCATCATCCGCCCGTGGCCTTCGCACACGCGCCCTCACGGCTGGTATCTGCTGCTTTATCTCGTTGCAGCCGACCTGGTGAACACCGCGCTCTCGGCGTTTCTCGCCTTCTGCGGCGAGCCGGTCTACACGTTCTACGTCGACAACCCGAACCCATTCGGCACCCAGCCCCTCGCCGATCAGGTCGCCGGAGCGGTCATCATGTGGGTCATCGGCTCGCTCGTTTTCCTTGTTCCAGTCGCCGCCATCACCTACTACCTGCTCCAGCCGCAAAAGAGAGGGGTGGCGTAGCTCACTCCTCGGCCTCATCCTGCAGGGGCCGCTTCGCCGATGCCAGAATCTTCTGCGCAATCATCGGCGGCACCACCTCATAGTGGCCCATCTCCATCCTGTAGCTGCCGCGTCCCTGCGTCATCGCGGTGAGCGTGGTGCCGTAGCTCAACATCTCGGCCATCGGCACTTCGGCGCGCACCACCGTGCCCACGCCGCCCGCCTCCATGCCCTGCACGCGACCGCGCCGCGAGTTCAGGTCGCCCAGCAGCGTCCCGGCGAACTCATCCGGCGTCTCAATTTCGACCTTCATCACCGGCTCCAGCAGCGCCGGTTTTGCCTGCTCCATGCATTTGCGGAACGCCAGCCGTCCGGCCATCTTGAACGACATTTCACTCGAGTCCACGTCGTGATAGCTTCCGTCGTACAGCGACACCTTGAAGTCCACCACCGGAAATCCGGCCAGATACCCGCGCGCAGCCGACTCCTGAATGCCCTTCTCGACCGCCGGAATATACTGCCGCGGAATCGCGCCGCCGAAGATGTCGTTCTCGAAGACAAAGCCGCTGCCGCGCGGCAGCGCCTCCATGCGGATCTTGCAGTCGCCGAACTGGCCGTGGCCGCCGGTCTGCTTCTTGTGCCGCCCCTGCGCGTCGCCCCGGCCCAGAATCGTCTCGCGGTAGGGCACCTTCGGCGCCTTCAGCGTCACCTCCGTGTGGTAGCGCCGCTTCAGCTTCGAGACCACCGCCTCAATGTGCGGCTGTCCCGTTCCCGCCACCAGAAACTCATTCGTCTGCGGGTCGCGGAAGAAGCGCAGCATCAGGTCCTCTTCCATCAGCTTGTGCAGCGCCGGAGCCAGCTTGTCCTCGTCGGCGCGCGACTTCGGCTCAATCGCGTAGGTCATCGCGGGCTCGGGCATCGCCATCGGCTCAATGAAGATGTCCTGTCCCCTTTCGCCCATCGTGTCGCCTGTCAGCGTAACGTGGAGTTTGGCCACCGCGCCCAGATCACCTGAGTGCAGCTCGGCCACCTCCACTGCCTTTCGTCCCTGCATGATCGAAAGGTGCGCCAGCCGCTCCTGCTCGCCGCGTGTGTAGTTCTGCACGGTCGTGTCATTTTTCACCATGCCGCTGACGACCTTGAAGAAGGAGATCCTGCCCGCAAACGGGTCTGTCATCGTCTTGTAGACATAGAGCGCCAGCGGCTGCTTGTCGTCCACCTGGCGCATCACCATCTCTTCGCCGCCTGCCTGCGCCTGCCCGTTGGCGTGACCGTTGCCATTCGTGTGCTGCAAGCCGCGCGCGGCCACAGGTTCGCGCTCCACCGGCGAAGGAGCGTACACCTTCAGGAAGTCCAGCAGATGGTCCGTGCCCACGTTTCTCAAGCCGCTCACATACAACACAGGAAAAATCCTGTCTTCGCGGATGGCCTCATGCAGAGCGCCAACCAGATGCTCCTCGGGGATCGTCCCCTCACGGAAGAACTCCTCCATCAGCTCGTCCTTGCCCTCGGCCACCAGCTCCACCAGCGCCTCGTGCGCGGCCTTCGCGTCCTCTTCCATCACATGGGGAATCTTGCCCACCTCGCCGCGACCGTCTCCGTCCGGCTTATACAGAAACGCCTTCATCGTCACCAGGTCCACCACGCCGTGAAAGCCGTCCTTGTCCACAATCGGCAACTGCACCGGAACAACCTGCCGGCCCCACCGTGCCTGCAACTGCTCGATCATCTGCATCCGGCCCACGCGGCTGTCGGCCTTGGGGTGGTCTACCTGATTCATCACCAGCACGCGCGGCAGGTTCACCTCCGAGGCATAGTTCCACACACGATCGGTGATCGTCTCCAGGCCCGCCTGCGCATTCAGCACAATCATCGCCGCCTCCACCGGCAGCATCGCGCCGCGTGCCTCGTGCGCGAACATATGGAAGCCCGGCGTGTCGAGCAGGTTGACCTTCACCCCGCTCCACTCGGCAAACGCCACGGCGTTCGACATCGTCGTCCGCCGCGCCACTTCTTCTTCGTCGTAGGCCGTCACTGCCGACCCGTCTTCCACCCGCCCCAGCGCAGGCGTCATCTTTGCGGCGTGCAGCAGAGCGGCAATCAATGTCGTTTTGCCCGAGTGCGCATGACCCACCACGGCCACGTTACGAATATCGCTTCCCTGATAGACCCTCATACGGCAAGACCCTCCCAATTCGGAGATCGTCGGCACGTGCGCCTGCATCCATAGACGCGCGACCGGCCACTCGCGGTATCGCCCGTCAACCCTTCGCCCGCTCCCCAGTCCGTCAGCCTTCCAACCACGCCATTTCGGAGCGCAGCCGGAGGGCGCATCCCGGGGAAACGGATGCTATCACACAGGCAGAGAATTTTGCGCGTCCCGGGAAAAATCCGCTTGCCCGGACGATTTTATGAGAGCGCAATCATAATTTGGGTTAGACTTCCTGTGTTCAGCAAGCATGGTTCTTGCAGCCGCTCAACTCAGAAGGAGTTCCCGTGACCTTTCATCCACGCTTCGTCATGGCGCGCCAGATGGCAACCGCCGCTCTCGCCGCCATTTGCTTTGTGCTTGCCCCTGGTGCAAACGCCCAGAGACCTGCGCAGGTCGCCCACATCGCCCAGTCGCTCTCGCCCCAGGCCCAGAAGGTGATCGAGCGCCTCTCGACCTTCGACGACCTGCCCGCCGTTGAGTGGCGCTACCATGCCGGCGACCTGCCGCACGGCGAAGACCCCACGCTCGATGACAGCTCCTGGCCAATCGCCAAGCCCCGCAGCGAAGCGCCCAACGAGTCCGTCTGGTATCGCCGCACCATCGAGGTGCCCCAGACCCTCAACGGCTACGACCTCACCGGCGCACGCATCTGGTTCACCTTCCACGCCCGCGCCAACGGCCCCATGCCGCAGATCATCTACTTCAACGGCCGCCGCGTCGCGCTCGGTGACGACCTTGAACCCATCGTCCTCTTCGACCAGGCCAGGCCCGGCGAGAAGGTGCTCGTCGCCGTCAAGCTGCTCAACACTGTCGATAAGAAGACCTTCGGCGGCGTGACGCTCAAGGTGGACTTCTCACCCAGCCGTCCGAGCCCGGAAGACGCGCGGCTCGAGTTCCTCACCTCGACCATTCTCATCCCGTCGCTCTCCAAAAACCCCACCGCCGACATGGCCACGCTCGAGCACGCCATCACTGCGGTCGATCTCAACGCCCTCGACGCCAACGATCAGGCGAAGTTCGACGCCTCGCTCAAGCAGGCCACCGCCGACCTTGAGCCGCTCAAGCCCATGCTCAAAGAGGCCACCTTCCACGTCACCGGCAACTCGCACATCGACGCCGCCTGGCTCTGGCCCTGGACCGAGACCGTCGATGTGGTCAAGCGCACCTTCGGCACCGCGCTCCAGTTGATGAACGAGTATCCCAACTACACCTACACGCAGTCCGCCGCGCAGTACAACGAGTGGATGGCCGACAAGTATCCGCCGATGAACGACGAGATCAACAAGCGCATTAAAGAGGGCCGTTGGGAGGTCGTCGGCGGCATGTGGGTCGAGCCGGACCTGAACATGCCCGGCGGCGAGTCCACTGCCCGCTCCATCCTGCTCGGCAAGCGGTGGTACCAGCAGCACTACGGCGTCGATGTCCGCATCGGCTGGAACCCGGACTCGTTCGGTTACAACTGGCAGCTTCCGCAGATCTACAAACGCTCGGGCATCGACTACTTCGTCACCCAGAAGATGACCTGGAACGACACCAACCAGCTCCCCTTCAAGCTCTTCTGGTGGCAGTCGCCCGACGGCTCGAAGGTCCTCACCTACTTCCCGCAAGGTTACGGCAACAACAATCTCAGCCCCGTCCGCCTCGCCGAAGACCTCGCCGTCGCCCGCCGTCGCGCTCCCGGCATGACCGAGATGCTGGATCTCTACGGCATCGGCGACCACGGCGGCGGCCCCACCCGCGTTGTCCTCGACGAGGGCGAGCACTGGTCGCAGCCCGACAAGATCGTTCCCAACATGCAGTTCGGTACCGCGCAGCCGTACTTCTCCAGCGTCGAGAAGAAGATCGCCCCCGACTCGAAGACCTGGGACTACAAGACCATCGCCGACGGTTACAAGTTCCCCACGCCCGTCGCGGACCAGATCGCCATCCCCACCTGGGACGACGAGATGTATCTCGAGTACCATCGCGGCGTCTTTACCACGCAGGCCCGCCACAAACACAACATGCGCTACTCCGAAGAGGGGACGCTGAACGCCGAGAAGCTCGCCTCGCTCGCCTGGCTCGACGGCAACCGCTACCCGAACGCCGAGTTCACCGAGGCGTGGAAGAAGATCACCTTCAACGATTTCCACGATCTCGCCGCTGGCTCCGGCATCGGCATCATCTATAAGGACGCGCAGAAGGACTACGACCAGGTCCACTGGGCCACCAACGAGATCTCCGCGAAGGCCCTCAACACGCTCTCCGCGCGCATCGACACGCACGTGGCCACCGGCGTTCCCGTGCTCGTCTTCAACCCGCTCGCCTGGCAGCGCGACGGCAACGTGACCGTTGACGTGCAGATGCCCACGGCGACCGGCAAAGAAGTCTCCGTGCTTGACGCGCGCGACCGCGTGCTGCCCTCAACCATACTCTCCAGCAACGAGGCGACGCACAGCTTCAAGCTGCTCATCGAGGCGAAGGACGTGCCCTCAATGGGCTACGAAGTCCTGCACGTTGTTCCCGGCCATCGCGCGTTCACGAGCGATCTCAAAGCCTCAGGCACGACGCTCGAAAACGCCGCGCTCAAGGTCGTCGTCGATCCCAGGACCGGCTGCATCACCAGCCTCTACGACAAGCAATCTCACTTCGAGACGCTTGCCGCCGGGGGCTGCGGCAACCAGCTCCAGACCTTCCACGACCTGCCCAAGCAGTACGACGCCTGGAACATCGACCCCGGCACGCTCGACCACATGACCCCCATCGACGAGGTGGACTCGGTCAAGCTGGTCGAGAACAACCCGGTCCGCGCGGTCATCCGCGTCAGCCGCACCTGGCAAAGCTCGAAGTTCGTGCAGGACATCCAGCTCTACGCCGGGGCCGACACCGTCAACGTCGTCAACAATATCGACTGGCACGAGACGCACGTGCTGCTCAAGGCCGCCTTCCCGCTCGCCGCCTCCGCGCCGTTCGCTACCTATGAGATCCCCTACGGCAGCATCCAGCGTCCCACCACACGCAACAACTCGTGGGAGAAGGCGCGCTTCGAGGTGCCCGCGCAACGCTGGGCCGACCTCGGCGACGGCCACCACGGCTTCTCGCTCATCAACGAGTCCAAGTACGGCTACGACGGCGTGGACAACCTGCTGCGCCTGACCCTGCTCCGCTCGCCCACCTGGCCCGACCCGAACGCCGACCGCGGCCACCAGCACTTCAGCTACGAGCTCTATCCGCACGCCGGAACGTGGCAGCAGGCGCTCACCGAGCGGCGCGGCTACGGCTACAACTACACACTCAAAGCCACGCAGGTGGAGTCGCACACCGGCGCCGGTCCGGTCGAGCACTCGTATCTCTCGGTCGAGCCGGAGAACGTCGTCCTCACCGCCGTCAAGAAGGCCGAAGACTCGAACGCGCTCGTCTTCCACGTCTTCGAGTGGGCGGGCAAGGACGCGAACGTCACCTTCACCCTGCCTCCCGGTGCAACCTCAGCCACGGAGGTCAACCTGATGGAGAAGCCTGAAGGCTCGTCGCTCACCATCACCAACAACAAAGTCACCCTCCCCATCAAGCCGTTCGAAATCCTCGCTCTCCGCGCGGACTATCCGCACGAAGCAGCACAAAAATAACCCGCCATCAACACAGCACAGCCGCTCACCCAAACGTGAGCGGCTTTTCTGCCGGGTGCCCCATCTTCGCGGCGGCCTTATCGCCGCTAAGGTGGGGCGAAGTGGGATTTGTTGTCATTCCCGAAGGGAATCTGCGTTTCGCGGGTGGGAATGAACACTCTTCACCGCCGTGTTTGCACTGCCATTCGCACCAGCGATCAGACCCAGAACTCGAATGGTAGACTGCTCCCATCCAAACTTTACAATCACCGCTCTCTCACCACGGAGACCCATGAAGCTCTTGTTCAAATTCAATCTGCTGCTCATCGTGCTCGTCGCCATTGCGCTGGCCATCGTCGCCTCCATCGCGCACTCGTTCCTCATCGACAACGCCAAAGCGCAGGTGGTCCAGCAAGCCAAGCTGATGATGGAGAGCGCCACAGCCACGCGCAAGTACACCGACGATGAACTCAAGCCGCTGCTCATGCAGGCCGCCGACGACATGCACACCTTCCTGCCCGAGACCGTCCCGGCGCACGGCGCAACCGTCATCTTCTCGAAGCTGCGGCAGAACTTTCCCGACTACACCTACCGCGAGGCCACGCTCAACCCAACCAATCCGCAGGACCGCGCCGTCGATTGGGAGTCCGACGTCATCGAACATTTCCGCAACAATCCCTCGGACAAAGAGCTGGTCGGCGAACGCATGACACCGACCGGCATGTCGCTCTATCTCGCCCACCCCATCGTCGCGGGACAGGGCTGTATGCAGTGCCACAGCTCCCCTTCCATCGCGCCGCAGACGATGATCAACAAATACGGCTCGGACAACGGCTTTGGCTGGAACCTGAATCAGGTCGTCGCCGCGCAGATCGTCTCGGTACCGATGGACCTGCCGTTTCAGATTGCCGACCGCGCCTTCCGCACGCTGATGTTGACGCTCGGGGCCACCTTCGTGGGGATCATCGTGGCGATCAATCTGGTGCTCTACTTCCTCATCATCCTGCCGGTGCGCAGGCTCTCCGCCGTAGCGGACAAAGCCAGCCTGGGCCAGTTCGACGGCAGCGGCCTGCCGGTTCGCGGCAAAGACGAGATCGCCCAGCTCACCGCCTCCTTCAACCGCCTCATCGTCACCGTCACCAAGGCGCTCAGGATGCTCGACAACTAATTCTTCCGCTGCCGGATGCCGAATTCGGCCCAATTTTGACTTGTCAAGCCCTTTGCCGCCTTAACTCATTCAAATAAAATGATTTCCTCGTGGCGTAGTAGTTTCTTCCCGTCTGCTATTCTTAAATCAGCCCTCGACAGAGCGATACTTCGCTCAGCCGGGGGCTTAGACGTCTATCGCTGTTTTCCTGGAGGAATCGTCCCGGCGTCCTCCTCACTCCAGGGCAGCCCCACTTTTCTATTGTCATTCCCGAATTTGTTGTCATTCCCGAAGGGAATCTGCGTTTCGTCCTTGCACTCGTTTTTTTATTGTCATTCCCGAAGGGAATCTGCGTTTCGCTTGGGGTGGCACCGAACGTCCGCGTGCCCCATCCATCGCGCCTTTTGCGATGGGCGGGAACGCACACATTCCCCGCGCCACCTTTTGCATCTCCATTCCGTACCCTGAGCGAAGCCGAAGGGGGAGGAATCTGCTGTTGCTTCAACCCGTCACCAAAGCCCGGGTGCCCTTTTGCTTGTCATTCCCGAAGGCAATCTGCGTTTCACATCGGCCCGCGCCGGGCCGCACCTGTATGTGAAATGCTCTGGAATGAATACTTTACCGGGAATCATCTGATGATGCCCAATGAAATCAATACTTTATGAAGAGCTGACGATGGCTGGTACGAACATAAACCATTTATTTGGAATACTTTAGCACTTAAGTAGGGGGAGGGGGGCACCCCTACACGATCCCCATCTTCTTCGCCACCGAGGTCAGGGTTTCGAGCGCCTGGTCGAGCTGCTCGCGGGTGTGCTCACTGGTCATGATGGTGCGGATGCGCGCCTTGCCTTCGGGGACGGTCGGGAAGGCGATGCCGGTGGCCATGACGCCTGCATCGAAGAGCGCGCGGCTGAACTCCATCGTCCTGCGCCCGTCGCCGATGATGATCGGGGTAATGGGCGTCTCGCTGGCGGGCGTGGTGCGGCCGCCGATGTCGAAGCCCGAGGCGGCAAGCTGCTGCTTGAAGTAGTTCGCGTTCGCCCAAAGGCGCTCGATGCGCTCCGGCTCCTGCTCGAGAATGTCGAAGGCCGCGATGCACGTCGCCGCGACGCTCGGCGGATGCGACGTCGAAAACAGAAACGGCCGCGCGCGATGGTAGAGGTAGTCGATCAGGTCGCGCGAGCCGCAGACGTATCCACCCAGCGCGCCAATGGCCTTCGAGAGCGTGCCCACCTGTACGTCCACGCGGTCCGTGCAGTGGAAGTGATCGACGCTGCCGCGCCCATTGCGCCCCAGCACGCCCGATGCGTGCGCGTCATCGACCATCATGATGGCACCGTACTTGTCGGCAAGGTCGCACAGCTTGTCCACAGGGCCGATGTCGCCGTCCATCGAAAAGACGCCGTCGGTGATGAGCAGCTTATGTCCCGGCTCGTGCTGAATTTCCTTCAGCAGCTCTTCGGCGTGAGCCACGTCCTTGTGACGGAAGACCTTGATCTTCGCCCTGGAGAGCCGCGCGCCGTCGATGATGCTCGCATGGTTCAGCTCGTCGGAGACGATGAAGTCTTCCTTGCCCAGGATGCTCGACACCGTGCCTGCGTTCGCCGTGAAGCCCGACTGAAAGACCACGCAGGCCTCGACGCCTTTGAACGCCGCGATCTTCTCCTCCAGCTCCATGTGGATGCGCATCGTGCCCGCGATGGTGCGAACAGCCCCCGAGCCGACGCCGTATTTTTCCGTCGCCGCGATGGCTGCCTCGCGCAGCTTCGGGTGGTCGCACAGGCCCAGGTAGTTGTTCGAGGCGAGGTTGATGACGCGCCTCCCGTCGTAGGTGCAGACCGGCCCCTGCTCGTCTTCAAGCACACGCAGGCGGAAGAAGGTGCCGCGCCGGCGCAGATCGTCGAGCTGCGCGGTAAGATGAGAGAGTTGCGTGCGTTTGGCTGAGGGATTGGGTGGGGTCATCGATGATCGTGTCCTTTTTTCTTTTCCTTTGCCCGACAGGCCGGCTCGGCACGTGCAACGCCTGACGTAGCATGTGCATCACATGCTTACCTTTGCAATCTTATTCTATCGTTTCCCCTGCCTTGTAAATCCAGAAAACTTGGAGTGACCCCATGAACATTTGTCATGCAGGCAGGTCTGTCGCAATACTCGCACTCGGGCTGGTGCTGATGACCGGATGCCAGTCCAAACAGGATGCCACTCTTGAAGCGGCGAAGAAACAGGCCGCGGCTACCGGGCAGGCACAGCAGGTCGTCTCGGTCGATAAGAACGGTAACACCGTGACGACGACTGTGCAGCCGCCGGTTCCCGGTCAGACAGGGCAAGTCGTCACCACGACCGTTGTGCCCAAGGCTACGATCCCATCGAACGAGCCCGCCGTCGCGCCGGGTCAGCCCGCAGTTGCTCCCGGCCAGCCGGCTGTTGCCGGTGACGATCCATACGGCGCGCAACAGCCGCAGCAGGCCGTGCTGCCCGCCGGGCCTGTGCGTCCTGCGGAGATTGTGGTCCCTCGCGGAACGCCGATGTCCATCCGGATTAATCAGCACATCAGCGTCAAATCGAGCCGCCCCGGCGACCGCTTCGACGGCGAGGTGGCCGAGGGGGTCAGCGGGCCGGACGGCAACGTCGTCATTCCGCGCGGAACGCCCGTCGGCGGCCAGATTGTCGCGGCCCACAGCCGGGGCCACTTCAAGGGTGCGTCCATTCTTGAACTGCGCCTGACCAGCCTGACGCTCAACGGCACCGAGTACCCCATCGAGACCAGCGCCTTCACCCGCAGCAAGAAGGGTAAAGGCAAGCGCACCGCAGCCTTCATCGGCGGCGGCACCGGGCTTGGCATGTTGATCGGCGGCATCGCCTCCGGCGGCACCGGCCTGCTGGTTGGCGGTCTGGCAGGCGCGGGCGCGGGCACGGCAACCGGTGCGATGACCGGCAACCGCGACATCGAGATTCCCTCCGAATCGCTGCTGCGCTTCCGGCTTGCGGACGACCTCGTCCTGCGACCGTAACGATGACCGCCGCGCGAAACCCCAAGGCATTCCCCGCTTTTTTGTTGTCATTCCCGAAAGGAATCTGCGTGTCGTTTTTGCATTCGCTTTTTTGTTGTCATTCCCGAAGGGAATCCGCGTTTCGCATCGCCCCGGGCTACAGCTATGGAGCCTCTGATTAAGTCTTCGTTTTGAAGGGGCGTGGTTTCAGCCACGCCATAACGTCCCTCAAGTCAATGGGGCTTGACAGGCTGCGGAAAAACTCGCCATCTGTGTTTTTCGGTGGGAGCGCAGGGCTTTAGCCCTGCGAAAACCCCAGCAAAATCAAGGGGCTTTAGCCCCGGGCCGTTCTGCACAAGCTGCCGGACGCACTTTTTCCGCAGCCTCTTTAGCCCCTGAGGGAGTGCTCCCTGACTTAATCAGAGAACCCGTTAGATGACGCGCAACCAGATCGCGTGCCTGTTCTGCAATCGTATCGTCTTCGCCAGCGCCGTGGAGCCAGTGCATTCCCGGCTCGCGGCGGAACCAGGTACCCTGCCGTTTGGCATAGTTGCGGTGTCCCTGCTGGGCTTTGGCGACGGCTTCTTCGCGGGTCAGCTCACCGCGCACGACTGCGGCAGCCTCCGCGTAACCGAGTGATCCGAGCGGGCGGCAGTCGGCCCCATAGCGCGCGAGCAGGCGTTCGGTCTCTTCAATCAGGCCACGCTCAAACATCGCCGCGGCGCGCTGATCGATGCGCTCGTAGAGCAGCGGGCGAGGCGGCGCAAGGCCGAGGCGCAGGATGCGGTATCCGGCAAGAGCATCGCGGCCCTTCTGCCACTGCTCGGTCAGGGGCTGCCGGGCTGCGAGCGAGACTTCAATCGCGCGGATGACCTTGGGAATGTCGTTCGCATGGATAGCGCGGGCGGCGGCGGGATCGAGCCTGCGCAGAACGCGATGCAGGTGCTCGGGCCCTCGTTCTGGTCCAAGCTCGTCAGCACGCTCGCGCAGGCGTTCGCGCAGAGCAGGCTGGCGCGGCGGCGCGGGCGAGAGGCCATCGATCAGCGCGCGCAGATACAGCCCCGTTCCTCCGGCGACGATGGGCACGTGTCCGCGCCCCGTGATGCCGGCGAGCGCCTCGCGTGCCTGGCGGCTGTAGTCGCCCGCCGTGCAGGGCTCGTCGGGCCACACGATGTCGATCATGTGGTGCGGCACCAGCGCGCGTTCTTCATGCGAAGGCTTCGCCGTGCCAATCTCCATCTCGCGGTAGACGGCCACCGAGTCGCAACTGACGATCTCGCCCGCGAACTCTTCAGCCAGTCGAATGGCGAGCGAGGTCTTGCCGCTGGCCGTGGGTCCGGCGATGACGATCAGCGGCTTGTCTTCCGCGTGGTCGTTCACCACAGCCGCCACCATCCCGCAGGAGTGAACACATGATGCAAACCCGCGCGAAGCAGGCTGAAGACCAGCACGGCCAGCGCAAGCAGCAGCAGTCCGCGCACCTGACGGCGGCGTTCGACGCCTCTGCGCTCGACGAACTTGTCTTGATCGAAAGCGGGCATCGGGCTCACTGACCGGGCTGCATATTCACCAGGAAGTTGATGCGCAGCACAAGATTCGGCCCGTGGAAGCTGGCCGGGAGCGGCGGAAACTGTCCCACGCCGGTGATGCTGCCCCACGCCGCGCGGTCGAGCGCCTGATCGTGTGTCGAGCCGTCAAGATTCATGGCGCCGATGCGTCCGTCGGGCAGGATGGTGAAGCGAATCTGCGACTCGCCCTGCTTGTTCAGCGGCGGGCGGGCCTCTTCGGGAATCAGCGGCAGCCACGAGCGGTAGATGTCGCCGAGGATGCGCCGGAGGTATGGGCCGAAATCGACGCCCTGTGTGTCGGAGAGCACCTCGACGCCGGTGTTCAGGCCGCCGTGTACCGCCGGAGCGTTCGCGCCATAGTCGCCGCCGTTGCCTCGGTTGCGCGCGGCCTGTTCGGCTGCCTGACGGATCGCGTCCCCGGCAGATTGGCTCTGGTTGCCAAAGTTGGGCCGTGTAGGCGCAGGTCGGGGCGCGTCCACAATGGCCTGCTGCTGGGGAGCGTGCTGCGGCAGCGGAGCGGGTGGAGGCTGATTGTGCGCCTGTTGCGGCGCGGCCTGCTGCGGCTGCGCGGCGGGAGCAGGCGCCTGGGCGGGCGTGGGGGTGGGCGCTCCGGCCTTGCGCATGGCCTCCAGCTCTTTGAGCGTCTTGTTGTCGAGCGTCGGCTTCGCCGTCTGTTGCGTCTGGTCCTTGTCGCTCAGCACGTTGGTCGGCTTGTGCGGCAGCTTCGGCGTGGCCTTCTGCATGTCCAGATAGGTCAGCTCTTTTTCCCTCTGCTTGAGCACGTCCATTGGATTGATGACGCGCGGCTGGTGAAAGACGACCTGCGGCCCATACATCACGAACCACGCCAGCGCCATGCAGATGATGATGGAGATGTAGACGGACTCGCGGAACCGCGCCCTCGCCTGCTCGTCGTCGAGCGAGTCGAGCAGGTGGATGACCTCGTGGGCCTCCAGATCGCCGTAGCGCCCCGTGCGCACCTTCACAGGCGGAGTAGGCGGTGCGGAGTCTGGCGGTGTCTCAAGCGTGGGCATGGATGTTGGTTCTGACGGTTTCGAGCGGCGAAAGTTACGTCAGATGAGCGAATTGGCCGCCGGGCGGAATGCCCGGGGCAGCCTCCCTCTATTTTCTCATCTTTGGCGGAGAAACGGCCCGGAAGGGCGGTTTTGCCCGTTCCGCCGCCCCTGCCGGTACACTGGTGGGCGTGACCGCTACGTTTCAAGCCGGAACCCGCGCCGTCGTCCTGACCGTCAGCGACCGCTGCTCGCGCGGCGAGCAGGAGGACCTCTCCGGCCCTGCTGTGTGCGAGATGCTCAGCGAAGCCGGTATCGACAACATCGCCGCGGAGATTGTCCCCGACGAGATCGACCTGATCGCCCAGAGCCTGCGCGCGCACGCCGAGACCGCGCAACTGATTGTCACAACGGGCGGAACCGGGCTTGCCGCGCGCGACGTGACACCCGAGGCAACGCGCATGATCTCCGAACGGCTGATTGATGGGCTCGCCGAGCGGATGCGCGCCGAGGGAGCCAGGCAGACGCCGCTGGCCGCGCTGAGCCGGGGCGTGTGCGGAACCGTGAGCAGAACGCTCATCGTCAACGTGCCGGGAAGCGTTCGCGGCGCACGCGCCTCGCTTGGAGCGATCCTTCCTCTGCTGCCCCACGCGCTCGACCTGCTGGCCGGACACACCGCGCACGGCCCGGCCACTGACGGCGAGAGCCGCAGCTAAACGCGCGCAGGTAAACAGGTAAAATAGAAAGACCCCCGTGAAGATTCCCGCCTCTCTTTGGATCCATAAAGCGAACGTCGCCTTGCAGGCCCTCGGCCTCTGGGGTCTGGGCGGCATGGCCATCGTCGATTCGGCGGCGATTCCCATGCCGCTCGACGCGCTGCTGATCAAAGACGTAGCGGAGAACCATGCGCGGTTCGTCGTCTACTGCCTGATCGCGGCGCTCGGCTCGGCCGTCGGCAGCATGGTGCCCTACTATCTGGGCCGCGCGGGCGGCGAGCTGTTTCTGCTCAAACGCATCAACCGCCAACGCTACGAGCAGTTGCGCGACCGCTTCGAGAAGCAGGAGTTTCTGGCCATCATGATTCCGGCCATGCTGCCTCCGCCCATGCCGGTCAAACTGTTTGAGCTGGCCGCGGGCGTCTTCGAGATGAAGCCCGTGTGGTTCTTCAGCGCCATGTTCACGGGCAAATTTCTGCGCTTCATGGTGTGGGCGCTGATTACCATCTTCTACGGCCCGCAGATTCTGCACGGCCTCATCCAGATGATCCACGACCACCTGGGTTATGTCTTGGGCGGCGGTGGAATCTTCGTCGTGCTGGTGGCCGTCTACGTCGTCCGCAAGCTCTTCGACCTCCGCAGAGGGACGCAGTTTCCGGTAGAGGAAGAATAAAAAGCCGCGAGTCGAGTGCTCGCAGCTTCACGGACTGCGGAAAGACTCCGTTCTGCTTACGGGTTTACCCGTGCCATAAATTCTTGATTTATCGTTGGGGCTTTCGAGGGTGCTGAAAAAGTGCGTTCGGTAGTGCGTGGAGAAAGACCCGGGGCTAAAGCCCCTTCACCCCACTGGCTTTTTCGTGGGGCTGAAGCCCCACGCTAATCCCCAAAGGCAACCACAAAGACTTTTTCAGCAGCTTCTTTAGCCCCTGAGGTACGTTTTTGGTACCGCCACGACTTCTTCCGCAGCTTGTTCTGTTTCAGAGGATGCGATGATTTACGCCAGAGGCAGGTTGTTGTTCTCCGCTCCGCGCAGCGTCTCGGCGATGTTCCGTGCCAGAGCAGGAAGGCCGAAGAGCGCACCGGCCGTGAAGGCGGTCGAGATCACGTCATTCGCATAGAAGGGGATGCCCGCAACGAAGCAGGCACCCAGGCCCGCGGCTGTGTGCGGATACATCACGCTGCTCGCCCACACGGCGAAGTTGCTCACGAGAAAGAACGAGGTCGAAGAAGCCGCAACGGCCCCCGCCACGCGCCACCCGGTGCTCTTTTGGCGAAGCATGTAGAAACCCATCAGGCAGACCGCGGCCTCCCAGCCCCACGTCACCAGATAATCGCTTGCATGGAAGGCATAGCCGAACGCATACACCGTCAGGTAGTAGTCAGTCGCCATCAAGGCCAGAACAGCAAAGACCAGTTGCCACCGGCTGCGGCGTGCTCCGAAGAACAGCAGACCGCCGCCGACGGCCGTGAATCCCAAATTGACCGTGTGGAATGAGTACGGCAGGATGCGGCTGAGAACGGCAACGAGAAGAACGAGATAGGCAGCCATACGAGACCTCTATGCGGTGCAAATGTGCGCGGAAGCGGCACTCTCGATTGTCGGACTTTACCGTCGCCGGGTCAACTCGCAGCGTTAGTGCTGTACATGCCCGTCCATCTCCATGCGCACCACGCGCCGGTCCGGGTTGAGCACGACCTTGCCGGAGAGCGGAGGGTCTTCGCGTCCGTCCATGAACGAGGCGTCGTACATGAAGCGCAGGTCGCGGAACGTCACAGTCGTCAGGCCCTCGTAGCTGGTGCCCGTCTCGGTGACGAGGGGGAAGCTCGACCAGTCGAGATAGACCTCGCCCAGCCAGGTGCGTTTGGCAACAAGCGTCGCCAGCGTGGTCGCGGGCTTGTAGAAGATGTCGGACTCCTTGCTCGTCGTCACTGTGTTGCTCAGCGTATCCACGGTGGCCAGTTGGTAGAACGCGGGCGTCTCGATGATGACGTTCCAGCGGAACGGATTGACCGGATATGGGTTGGCAAAGACGCGCGTGACCGGCGCGCCGTAGTCCTCGGCGGCGGCAAGCTGCGTCGCGTCCTGCCGCTCGACGATGCGCCAGCCCCACAGTGCGACGATGGCGATCAGTGCGGCAATCGCCCAGCCCCGCCCGCGAAAGACAGGCTTGCGCGCGCCGACTTCGCTTGAGACCAGCCCGAAGAGTGCGGGAGCGACGAGCGCGATCAGCAACACGCCGAAGATGACCGGCTCGAAGATAAAGACGAACGAGCTTGCGTACCATCGCGGATTGAACGGAAAGAACGGCCTGATGCCGTAGTTGTTCGTCCAGTCGAGGAGCAGATGGCTCAGCAGCGCAACAACGCAAAACAAGTAGAGCAGCCACCAGCGCACTGGCGCGGCGGGCGGCTTCGCGTGCTTTCGCGCCATGCGCCAGCGATGCACCAGCCAGACCGCCGCGACAACCACGGCTGCCTCCAGCGGCAGACCGAGCAGGGTATGGGTCCATCCGCGATGATGCTGGAACGCCGCCACCGGCCCTTTGAACAACCACAGCGTGTCCAGGTCAGGCGCTTCGGCGGCGAGCGTCATGGCCAGCGTTGCGTAGGCAGCCTTACGGTTGAAGCCGGCGCGCGAGAGCACGGCCCCCGTCATCAGGTGCGTCACAGGTTCCATGCGGCCAGCATATCGCGCCGGGAACAAAATACCGTCTCTATAATGCTCGGTATGCCGACCGCCCCCACTCCAGGCCAGCAGATCGAGGCACTGCGCGACGAGCTGCGCCATCACGAGCATCTCTACTACGTGCTCGACGAGCCGAAGATCACGGACGCCGAGTACGACGCGCTGATGAACCGCCTCAAAAAGCTGGAGGCCGAGCATCCCGCGCTCATCACTCCCGACTCGCCCACGCAGCGTGTCGGCGGCAAGCCGCGCGAGGGCTTCGTCAAGACGCCACACTCGCGCCCCATGCTCTCGCTCGACAACGCCTATAACGAAGACGAGCTGCGCGCCTGGGGCCAGCGCGTGCGCGATGCTCTGCCGGCAAGCGAGTCTGTGCAGTTTGTCTGCGAATTGAAGCTCGACGGCCTCTCGCTTGCGCTGCACTATGGCCCCGTTGCGGCACCCGGCCCACATGGCTCGGCGCAGCTCGTGCGGGGCTTGACGCGCGGCGACGGCACCATCGGCGAAGATGTGACGACGAACGTGCGCACCATCCGCTCCGTGCCGCTCAGTGTTTCCGCCGCAAAGCTCAAGGCTGCGGGCCTGCCCCAGAGCTTCGAGGTGCGCGGCGAAGTTGTGCTGCCGCAGGCCGCTTTCGTCAAGATGAACGAAGACCGCGTTGCGCAGGGCCTTACTCCGGCGGTCAACCCACGCAACGCAGCCGCAGGCACCATCCGCACGCTCGAGCCGAACATCGTCGCTCAGCGCCGCCTCGACTTCTACGCCTACTTCCTCCTCGAAGACGGCGAGACGCTGCTGCCCGCGCAGTCTGCAACGCTCGACGCGCTGCGTGCAGCAGGCTTTCGCGTCAATCAGCACGCGCGCACGGTTGCAAACATCGACAAGGTCATCGACTTCATCCACAAAGCCGAGCCGCTGCGCGAGACGCTCGGCTACGAGATCGACGGCGTCGTCGTCAAAGTCGATTCCTCCGCGCAGCAGCGCCGCCTCGGCTTTACCGGCAAGGCCCCACGCTGGGCCATCGCGTACAAGTTTCCGGCGTGCGCCGCGACCACACGCCTCGAAGACGTGCTCTTTCAGGTGGGCCGCACCGGCAAGCTGACGCCCGTAGCCGCGCTCGCTCCCGTCTTCGTCGGCGGCACGACCGTCACGCGCGCCACGCTGCACAACGCCGACGAGATCGAGCGTCTCGGCGTCCGCATCGGCGACCTCGTCGAGGTCGAACGCGGAGGCGATGTTATCCCCAAGATCACCCGCGTGGTCGAAGAGAAAGGCTCGAAGACCCCACGCCACAAAATCACTTTCCCCGTCGAGTGCCCGCGCTGCAAGACGCCGCTGGTGCGCGAAGAGGGCGAGGTCGATTGGCGCTGCGTCAACGCAAGCTGCCCTGCGCGCCTCGAAGAAGAGCTGCGCCACTTCGCCTCGCGCGGCGTGATGAACATCGAGGGCCTCGGCGAAGTGCTGGTCGCGCAACTGCTCGGCCACAGCATCGCCGAGCATGAGGCGGGCGATGCCCTCGAACAAAACGGCGACGCGCCAACCGAAGCGCCCACGCGCAAAGCCCTCGTCCACTCCATCGCCGACATCTACACGCTCAGGAAAGAAGACCTGCTCACGCTCGAACGCATCGGCGAAAAGTCCGCCGGCTCTCTGCTGGAGCAGATCGAACGGTCGAAGCAACAGCCACTCAACCGCGTCATCCTCGGCCTCGGCATCCGCCACGTCGGCGAGCGCACCGCGCAGGCGCTGGCCGATGAGTTCGGCAGCATGGACGCGCTCATCGCCGCCAATGCGGACGAGTTGACACGCATCAACGACGTAGGTCCCAAGGTCGCCGAGACCGTCCGCGAATACTTCGACAACAAGCGCAATCTCGATCTCGTCGAGCGGCTGCGCAAAGCGGGACTCACCTTTACAGCCGAAAAACGCGTGCGCGGCACCACGCTCGAAGGCCTCACCTTCGTGCTCACTGGAACGCTGCCTAGCCTCACCCGCGAGGCCGCGAAGGAGAAGATCGAGTCTGCCGGTGGCAAGGTCTCGGGCTCGGTCAGCAAGAAGACCAGCTACGTCGTCGCGGGTGAGGAGGCGGGCTCGAAGCTCGAAAAAGCCAACGCGCTCGGCGTGCCGGTGCTCGACGAAGCCGCGCTGCTCAGGCTGATTGAGCATGGCGTAGAAATTGCGTGAAACGATGCGCCGTCTGATTCAGGAACTTGTTTTGATCACATGAAAACCATATAAACTGGAAGCCCAATGCCCTGGCTCCCCGGAACCCGCATCGACTCTTACGAAATCGTTGGCCCGCTCGGCGACGGCGGCATGGGCGAGGTCTTCCGCGTCCGCCACCTCATCTCCGACCGCATCGAGGCCATGAAGATGCTGCTGTCGGCGGCTTCGAGCAATCAAGAGATGCTCGACCGCTTCACGCGCGAGATCCGCGTGCTCGCCGCGCTGAACCACCCCAACATCGCCGCGCTCCACACCGCGTTTCGCCACGAAAACCAGCTCGTCATGATCATGGAGTACGTGGACGGCCTCGACCTGCGCCGCATTCTGCCGCAGGGCATCTCGCTCGATCAGGCCGTTGCCTACACGCGGCAGGTGCTCGCCGCGCTCGACTACGCGCACTCGCAGCACGTCATCCACCGCGACATCAAGCCGTCGAACATCATGCTGACCTCGACCAGCCAGGTGAAGCTGCTCGACTTCGGCATTGCGCTCGCTACGCCGGACCCGCGCCTCACTGTGGCCGGAACGGTCGTCGGCTCGATGCACTACATCCCGCCCGAGCAGATCTACGGCGAGCAGCCCGACGAGCGCGCCGACCTCTACGCCATGGGCGTCACGCTCTACGAGATGATCACCGGCAAGCTGCCTATCGAGGGTGCAAACTACCCGCAGGTCATCGCCAACCATCTCCAGCACCCGCCCGTTCCGCCGCACATGGTCAATCCGCGCGTGCCGGAGCCGCTCTCGCTCGTCACGATGAAGGCGCTCGACAAAGACAAACGCAACCGCTGGCAGAGCGCCCGCGAGTTTCTCGCGGCGTTGAACATTGCCTACCCGTCCACGCACCCGCACGGAGCGTTCGTGACCGCGACTCCGCACGCTGCGACGCCGGTCACGCCGCTCGCCGCGCAGCAGGCCCACCCGGCCGGCGGCACCGGCTCAAAGTATCAGCCTGAACAGCTCAGCGAAATCTCCCACAAGCTCGCCAACTACGTCGGCCCCATCGCCAGCGTGCTGGTCAAACGCGCGTCCAGCAGCTCGAACAATCTGCGCGAGCTGTGCGATCAGGTTGCCGCAGAGATTGAATCAGACGATGCACGTCAGAAGTTCCTCGCGTCCGTGCGCGGTCAGCTTCGCTCCAGCGGCCTGCTTTAGTCAGTCCGTTAATTGGCATTTCCATTCCGCAGCGCAGCGGAGGAATCTGCTGTTCATGGAGTGCATCTCATCCGCGAAACACAACTCGTCCTTCGCAGATCGTGGTGCGTACACGGCCAACCATCGCAGCACCGTCGAACGGCGTGTTGCGCGACTTTGACCGAGAATCCTTCGCGCGGAAGCTCCACTCCGCTGCCGGATCGAAGACCACCACATCGGCATAGCTGCCCACGCGCAGCGTTCCGCGATCGTCGAGCGAGATCGCCTTTGCCGGATTCAGGCTCATCAGCTCGACCACGCGCGTCAACGTCATCCCTTGCCGACGATGGAGCACGCGCAGCGCCAGCCCCAGCGCGGTTTCAAGTCCGGTAATTCCATTCGGGGCACGCTCGAACTCCTGCTCCTTCTCGTGCGCGGCGTGCGGAGCGTGGTCGGTGGCGATGCAGTCCGCCGTGCCGTCCATCAGCGCCGCGACCATCGCCGCGCGGTCCGCTTCTGCGCGCAGCGGAGGGTTCATCTTCGCGTGCGTGTCGTAGTCGCCAATCGCCTCGTCGGTCAGGGTGAAGTGGTGCGGCGCAACCTCGCAGCTCACGTGCAGTCCCTCGCGTTTGGCCGCGCGAATCGCCTCCATCGCGCGGGCCGTCGAAACATGCTGTACGTGCAGATGCGGCCTCAGCCCCTCGGCCTTCTCAATCTCGCGCAGCAAGCGAATGTCGCGCTCGACGATGCGCGCCTCCGCCTCGACTGTCATGCCGCGCAGCCCCAGCCGAAACGCCACCGGCCCGGCGTTCATGCTGCAACCGCCGGTCAGGCGCGTGTCCTCCGCGTGCTGCGAGACCGGCACGCCCAGCCGCGCCGCCGTTGCCAGCGCAACGCGCATGACGTCATCTTCGAGCACCGGTTTGCCGTCGTCGGTAAAGCCCACGGCCCCGGCCTTGCGCAGCGCCGTAAAATCCGTAAGCTCCACACCCATGCTGCCCATCGTCGCCGCAGGCATGGCGAGCAGCTTCACCACCGCGCCGCGCGCCGCGTCGAGCATCCACTCCAGTCCCGCAACCGAATCGTTCACCGGAACGGTGTTCGGCATGGCCACCACGGTGGTGAACCCACCAGCGGCGGCAGCGGCAGTGCCTGTAGCAATTGACTCTTTGTAGGTCTGGCCCGGCTCGCGCAAGTGAACATGCACATCGACAAAACCCGGCGCAACGATGCAGCCCGAGGCATCTATCGTCTCCGCCGCAGCAACACCCTTCAGCGCACCCGGCGCTTCCACCGCGGCCACGCGCCCGTCGCGCAGCAGAACATCGCGTTCGGCATCGAGTCCGCTTGCGGGATCGACCACGCGCCCGCCCAGAATCAAAATCTCGCTCATACGTTTATGCTCTCAAAACGGCCCGCGCCCAGCGCGCGAACCAATAGTGCCGACCGCACTGCCAGTCCGTGGCGTACCTGGTCCTCGACCGCCGACTGCGGCCCGTCGGCCACCTCGCCCTCAATCTCGACGCCGCGATTCATCGGCCCCGGATGCATCACCAGCGCCTTCGCTGCGTATGCCGCCGCGCGCTCGCGGCTCAACTGATACCGAGCAACATAGTCGGCGAGGTCCAGTTCCAGCCCGGCCAGCCGCTCCTTCTGGATACGCAGCATCATCACCACCTGCGCGCGCTTCAGTGCAGCATCGAAGTCGCGCACAATCTCGACGCCGCTGCCCAGGCCAAGTGCCGTCTCCGGCAGCAGCTTCTCCGGCCCGCACAGCAGTACCTTCGCGCCGAGCTTCGGCAGCAGCAGCGCATTCGAGCGCGCCACGCGGCTGTGCAGAATGTCACCCGTAATCGCTACGGTCACGCCCGCGAGCGAATCCGGTCGGGCAGTCACAGCGGCGGCAGGCCCGTGCAATCGCGTCAGCATCGTCCGCAGGTCCAGCAGCGCCTGAGACGGATGCTCGTGCATTCCGTCGCCCGCATTCAGCACGGGCAGCCCGGTCATGCGCGCCAGCAGAAACGGCGCGCCCGAGCAGGGATGCCGGAGGATGATGCACTCAGCGCCCAGCGCGCGCAGCGTCAGGCCAGTATCCTTCAGGCTCTCGCCCTTTTCGATAGACGAAGATTTGTCGCTGACGAGCGTGGTCGTTGCGCCCAGTGACTTCGCCGCCAGCTCGAACGAGGTCCGGGTCCGCGTGCTCGACTCATAAAACAGCAGCGCCACGCGCCGTCCGGCGAGCATCCCGACGCGCTCGGCGTGGGGCATGTCCTCAATCCGCGCCGCCTCGGCCAGAATCGCCGAGACCTCTTCGAGCGGTACATTCGCAATGCTTAACAGGGAACCGGGTGCATATTGGGGCGCGTATCCAGCAGCATTTCGCGTCGTCACACCTGCCATCAATCCACCCGTTCGACCAGCAGCACCTGGTCCTGCCCATCCACCTCGGTCAACATGACTTCGATAATCTCCCGCTGCGAGGTCGGCACGGTGCGGCCCACAAACGTCGCTTCAATCGGCAGTTCGCGGTGTCCCCGGTCGATCAGCACCAGCAGCCGCACGCTCTTCGGGCGGCCCTGGTCAAAGAGAGCATCGAGCGCCGCGCGAATGGTGCGGCCCGTGTAGAGCACATCGTCCATCAGCACAATGTCGCGTCCGGTGACGTCAAAGCCGATCGCGCCCGGCGTCACCTTCGGACGCGGCCCGTCGGTCGAGAGGTCGTCGCGGTAGAAGCTGATGTCGAGCACGCCGGTATCGACCGGGTGCTTCTCGATCTTCTCGATCATCGCGCCGAGCCGCTGCGCCAGCGGGACGCCGCGCCGCTTGATGCCGACCAACCCGACGTTCTTGCTACCGTCGTGTTTTTCGACGATCTCGTGCGCCAGCCGCACCAGCGTGCGCTCGATCTCGGAGGCCGACATCAGCCGGCCCTTTTCCCGAATCTTGTGAGTAGCCGTTCCTGTAGTTTCGCTCATACCGTTCGCGCTTGATGATACCAGCAGCCAACCCTGCGTATGAAGTCCACTCGGCGCGGGCTTTTAGCCCAGCGTCTGCTCGGAGACAATCCTCCACTGGCCGTTAATCCGCTTCAACCGTATCTGCGTCGGGAGCCGCTGTTCCACTTTGCCGCGGCCATTGTCCGTCACAATATGCTTCACCAGAAGTATCCGCGCGGTCGTATCTGTCTGCTGGGCCACCACGACGTCGTCCAACGTAAGCGTCCATGATTGGCTTCGACTGCCAATCGCGGTCTGCTGGGCCGCCATCACGTCTGCGCGGCTCACATTCCAGCGCAGAAAGTACTTCTCCACCTGGTCGGCGTAGAAGGCAGCTTGCGCTCCGGCGTTCTGCCCTTTGAGCGCGTCGGCCCAGTTGGCCAGCCACTTCTTCGGGTCGGGCTCGGCCAGCTTCGCGGCGTCGGCGGCGCTCTCGGCGTCGGCGGCGGCGGCCTCCCGCGCTGCCAGTTGCTCCGCTGCTTTTTGCTCAGGAGTCAATACAGGAGCGCCGGGAACGACATCCGGCGCGCTTCCGCTCCATCGGGAGCGCCAGTTGCCCACCTGCCGGCTCAGTTGGGCACGATGAAGCCATCCCTCCTGCCCCACGCCCGCCAGCACAAAGACGACCAGCAGCGTTGCAAAGATCTTGAGCGGCGAGCGATCTTTCGCGCGTTCCGGATTCGTTCGCCCGGGCTTGTCTTCGGTTTCGTGAGTCTCCGCATCTTCGTTCCGATGCACCAACTGGGGCTCGATCACGGCATTCGGCTGAGGCAGGACAGCGTAGGTTGCGAAGTGGTCGGAGCCAGCATCCGGCTCAGGCGTAGCCACCTGGGCGACCGGGGGCAAAGAGGGCAGAATGTCGTCCTCGATAAGGTCGGCGCTCTGCCTCGGCTCTTCCGCCGGGAGCGGCTGAGGGGCAGCGACTGCGGCGGGTGCGGCCTTATGCGCTTCGGCAACGGCGGCAGTCCCGCCTTTGCTGACCAGCCGTGGCTTCAGCTCGTTGGCGTTCTCCTGGAAGCCTCTTCGCCGGGCCAGGTCGATGTCCATGCGCACCAGCTCCAGCACGCCGTCCAGCTTTCTCTGCACCAGCTCATTCTGCGGGGCCGCGTCGCCCACCAGCGCAGAGGCGAGATACGTCACGTCGGCCTCGATCGCGGTGCGGTCTCCGTCGGCGGGCTTCACCTCGAACACGGCGCGGTCGTTGCGATTGATCCGGTGCGTCGGCCCCAGCCCGCACAGCACGAGCGTGCTTCCCTCGCGCGTCACGTCGCTCCACTGCGCGCGCAGACACTTCTCCAGCGCCAGCGAAACCAGGGCCGCGTCCGGTGAGTCCACCATCTCGCACATCTGAAATCTCACGCTCTCTTACCGGTCCTCTGCACGATCGATGGAAACGAGTGCTTCGATTCTACTGCTACCGTCAAGCATTCATGACGATGAAATGCCCTACGCCGAAACCTTGGTTCGCGTGCGCAGCATCCCGCCCACCGCTCCGCCCAGCGTCGAGAGCAGCAGCAGAAATCCGGCCGCCATCGAGATGCCGGTCAGCATAAAGCCGACCCGGAATTCAGGCGTCGCGATAAAGCGCAGCATCTCGGGCAGCTCCGGACTCGCCGCGCCGCTCTTCTGGATCTGTTCGTGCAACTGCGCCAGTTGTGCGGTTAACTGCGCGTCGAACCCTGCCATATTGCGCAGGCCGTAGCGCGCCGCCAGCCCGGCAATGGCCGCCGAGCAGGCCAGTCCCACCACCAGCGCCAACCCCGTCACCAGCCCAATCCGCGCGCCCACTCCGGCGTCCATCCACGCCTGCGGCCTTCTGCGCTGGTAAAAACCCAGCGCGATGATCGAGCCGCTCAGTGTCCAGAGCCAGCTCAGCGGAGACACTGCACCCACGCGCGCCGCCACCAAACTCAGCGCGGCGGCAACTCCGGCCACCGCCAGCGCGCACCGGATCGCCGTCTTCCACTCCACCTGCCGGGGGCGCGGAGGCGGTAGCGCGCCGGTTGTCTCGCCCTCCGAGGCGCTGGTCTGCTGCTCGTACTCCTGTAGAAAGAGTTGTGGAGAGCCGCAGTGCGGGCAAAAGGGCGAAAGGCCGTCACCGGCAGGAAGCTCGCCGCCGCATCGGTGACAATACTCTTGCATACTTTGAAGCTACCTTAGCCAAACGGGCGCGGCAAGTTGGCGCGAACGGCGCCCACGCCGGTCCGAACCACTCCCGTCAGGCGCGCCGCGAGAGAAGCTGTCGCGGCAGCTTCGAGCCGGTAAGCATGAGCACGCCCCAGCAGAGAGCCGCCCAGACGACGCTCGCAGCTGCGATGATGAGCACGTCGCCCAGATGTCCGCGTGAGAGATGCACGTAACGCACCACGGCCGCGGTCCCGGCAAAGCTGACGAGCGCGGCCAGCAGAGAGCGCGCAAGCTCTCCGCCTTCCAGACCCGTGATGGGCACCAGCCTGCGCCGATGCAGGAGCACGGCGAGCGTGACCGTCTGGGTGACGATGCCCACGTCCGACGCAATGGCTAGGCCCGCCATGCCGACCGAGTGGAAGAAGAAGCGGTAGACCGGAATCGAGAGTAGTGTGATGATGCTTCCCGCTACGGCAGGCGTGATCGTATTGCGCGCGGCGTAGAAGGCGCGCGCGTAGATGCCCTGCGAGGTCCAGAGCACGAGTGAAATAGAGAAGATGGCGAAGTACTTCGCCGTCTCGGCGGCGTCGAGGCGGCTGAAGGCTCCTCCGCGAAACAGATCGACGATGGGCCCGGCGAGCGCAATCATCCAGGCGGCGGCGATCAGCGACGCGCAGAACACACGTGTGACAGCGCGGTTCACCGCTCCGGAGAAGTCGCCGAGGCGACGCTGGCTGAACAGGGTCGAGAAGAACGGCAGCGACGCAGCGCCCGCGGCCTGGCCCAGGATGCCCATCGGCGCGTTGAACAGCGTCTTGGCGACGTTCAGGTGAGAGATGCCGCCCGTATCGAAAGAAGCGAAGGTGCTCAGTATCCACTTGTCCGCCGTCACCAGCGAGACGCCGATCATCAGCGGCAGCGACAGCTTGAGCCACTCGATAAATGCAGGATGCCGCAGGTTGAAGATGGGGTAGTAGCGCAGCCCGATGCGTCGCGCGCCGAAGGCATTCAGCGCCGCCGGACCAAGGATGACACCGGCCAGCACGCCGATGACCAGCGAATAGATGCCGAACCGCCGCGCGAGGAACACCGCCCCGAAGATAATGCCGAGGTTGTAGATGAGCGGCGTGATCGCCTGATAGATGAAGATCTTGCGCACCAGCAGCTTCGATCCGATGACGCCGCCGATGAAGAAGAAGAGCTGCGCGGGCAGCAGCCACCGCGTCAGCGAGGTGGCCAGAGCCGCGTTCTCCGCGCTGAAGCCGTAAAACTTCCAGTGGACGTAGACCGGCGCGAAGATCTCGGCCAGCAGGACCGCTGCGCCGAAGACGACGATCATCGCGTTGAGCACGGCGGAGATGGCGCGGTCGCCGCCCTCTTCGTCGCCGGCCGCGCGGTAGCGGTCGAGGATCGTAATCAGCGAAATGGATGCGACGCCGCCGACAAGAAAGTAAGCCAGCATGTCGGGCAGCTCGAAGGCGGCGTAGTAGGCATCGGCCTGCGGACCCGCTCCGAAGATGTGGTTGATGATCTTTGTCTTGACCAGACCCAGCACGCCCGAGCACAGCGTCGAGACCATGATGAGCAGCGTGGCCGAGTACGCCGAGTGCTTTGCTGAAGGCCGCAGCCACGAGAACAAGCTCCGGCTGAACGTCGTGATAGTCTGCGTTGCCGGGTCGGGCGTAGGTTCGGATGTGAGTTCCGGATCAAGCTCCGAGCCGTTTGAGGAGGTCGCGTTGGGATTCGGGCTGGATGGCAAGGGTGGGGAGTCTCGTTCGTTTCCGCAGTGCAGCTTGGGTTGATTCTATCGGCAGGCGCGGAGGAAGCGGGCATCCACGAGGTAGCGGCGATGGTTCGCCTGGTGGATGAAGCGTGCTCTTCGGTGGGAGCGCAGGGCTTTAGCCCTGCGACAAAGCCCCGCAAATTCAAGGGGCTTTAGCCCCGGGCCTTTCTGGACATGCTGACAGATGGACTTTTTCCGCAGCCTCTTTAGCCGCTGAGGTACGCTCTTTTCGCAGGATGGGAGTCCTCACCCAGACTCTGAAAGCCCGACACATCGGCTCCAATCACAACCTCATCGATAGAGAAAATGCTCTACTCGTCGTGGCGCGGCGGCTGGATGGCGATGTGCGTGCTGCTGTCGGCAGACTCAGTCCAGTGCTTCCAGGTCTCTTCCGTGCGGACGGGGCGGGTGTGTTTCGTCAACGACGAGAGCGACAGGCCAGCGACGGTGAAGCTGACCAGTTGGCGCTGGCTGCACCTCAGGCAGCGCACCGGATAGCGCATCAGCACCATCTGCCAGAAGTCTTCCGAGCGCAGACGTGAGCGGCGAAACGATTGGCCGGAGCAGTACTGGCACTGGATGGGCATCGCGCCGCGTGTCGAGCCGATGCTCACCGTCTTGCGGCTGCGGGACGTGGATCTCGCGCGGGAACTGTTCGGGGAGGTGTCGAAGGGGCTCATGCTTGTCGTTCGGGCTAAGGAACCTCTGAGGCTATTCATCGTTGTTAAGGGCATGGCTTCAGAGCCTGTCCAGAGTGTAGTCGAAGGATGCCGCAAACCATTTTGATTCGTAGGGGTTTTAGCCCCCGAGGCAAATCTTCGCAAATGAATCAGACCCTCCTAATGCCTTGCGTTGTCTGGCGGCGGGGTCATATCGAAGAGTGGCGAGGAGGCGCGGCGTGGCTCCGCTGTCTTGCGCGGCCTGACGATGGGATGAAGCACGGAAGCGCGCGGCGCGGCCGGCTTCGAGAGCAGATCGAGCAGGTCGCGGAGGTCCTTCTGTAGCCTGCGCAGACGGCGCGGGTCAATGGCCTGTGCGGCCTCGCTGACGCCCAGGGCAAGCTGTGGCTCCTTGTGCTTCGTCTCAGTCTTGAAGGCCTGGCGCGCGCCCGGAATGGTGTAGCCTTCGCTGTAGAGCAGCGATTTGATGCGCAGCGCGGTCTCGACATCGCGGCGGCGATAGAGCCGCTGTCCGGTGCCGCCTTTGTGTGGCTTCAGGTTGGGAAACTCACTCTCCCAGAAGCGCAGAACGTACGCGGGCACATCCACCAGCCGCGCCACTTCGCCGATGCGGAAGTAGAGCTTGTCCGGGATCTCGGACCCGGAGGGCGGGGAAGACTTGCGGACTGGTTGATGCTGCGCCATGCCAGAAGCTCCGTCGATCGCGCAGGCCGCAATGCCGCCTGCCGTCCGGCTTGCCTGTAAGTATAGGCCACCGAACGCTTCGTGACTTGTAATTTTTCCCGCTTTGCTCAGGCAACCTCACGCGACCGGGGTTGTCACCGGCTGGCGCGGCCCCGCCTTCGTGCTTGCGGCGCGGAGGTACTGGATGGGCCAGCTTATCGGCTGTTCGAGCTGCGGCGCGGCGTGCAGCGGCCAGTAGGGGTCGCGGAGCATCTCGCGCGCCAGCAGCACAAGGTCTGCCTCATCGTTGCGGATGATCCGGTCAGCCTGCGCGGGCGCTGTAATCATGCCTACGGCTCCCGTCGGTATCTCCGCCTCGCGGTGAACCGTCGCCGAGTGAACCACCTGATAGCCGGGCCCCAGCGGAATCTGCTGCCCTGGATGATTGCCGCCCGTCGAGACATCGATCAGGTCAACGCCCTCCTGCTTCAGCAAGCGCGCGAAGGCCACGGATCGATCAAGTGTCCAGCTTTCGCCGAGCGTCTCCGGCGTCCAGTCCGTGGCGGAGATGCGAACAAACACGGGCAGATGCGCGGGCCACGCAGCGCGCACCGCACGTACCACCTCGAGCGGGAAACGAACACGGTTCTCAAACGTCCCGCCATACTCATCGACGCGGCTGTTCGAGAGCGGCGAGAGAAACTCGTGCAGCAGATAGCCGTGGGCGGCGTGAACTTCGACGACATCGAATCCTGCCGTGCGGGCGCGAGCGGCGGCCGCTGTGAAATTGGCAACGATCGTATTCATTCCGGCGCGATCCAGCGCCGTCGGCAGAGGATAGGCATCGCTGAAGCGAAGCGCCGAAGGAGCAACGGGCTGCCAGCCGCCCTCCTCGGGAGGAATCGTGCGGGTCTTCTCCCAGGGCGGAGCCATGCTGGCCTTGCGCCCGGCGTGTGCCAACTGCATCCCGGCATAGGCTCCGTGCTGGTGCAGAAAGGCGGTAATCCGCGCAAGCATAGGGACGTGCGCATCGCTCCAGATGCCCAGGTCGAAGGGGCTGATGCGGCCCTCCGGGCCGACGGCGGTGGCTTCGGTCAGCACCAACCCGGCCCCGCCTATGGCGCGGCTGCCCAGGTGGACCAGATGCCAGTCGGTTGCATGGCCGTCGGTGGACGAGTACTCGCACATGGGCGAGACCGCGATGCGGTTGGGAAGGGTTAAGCCGCGTAGTTTCAATGGAGAGAAGAGATGGCTCGATGACTCGTTCACGGAGAATTGGATGCTTCACGCCGCTCTGCGAAGGAATTATTTCCTGTTCTCGAAGCCGCCTCCGGAACCGGAGCGCGCAGGGTGGCGTATCGTTCTCTGATGGGGGACCTGGAGGAGTTGGGATGTTGATGAAACAGACTCGAATGGTTCTGGCGGTCTTGAGCGCGGTGTCCGCAACGGCGCTCCTGAGCGGCTGCCATGTCTCCGACAACAAGCACGGCGACGGCGACAACGTAAAAATTTCAACCCCCTTCGGCGGTATGCAGGTCAAGACCGACAACGCCGCCATCCTGGAACAGATCGGTCTGCCGCAGTATCCGGGCGCGACGCCGGTGAAGAGTGACCATGACAAGGGTTCGGCTGACGTGAACCTCAGCTTTGGCAGCTTTCACCTGAAGGTCAATGCCGCCGGCTATCGCACCTCGGACAGCCCGGACATGGTCAAGGCCTTCTACCGCAAGGCCCTTTCAAAATACGGCGATGTCATCGAATGCTACGACTACAAGACCGTTGGAACCCCTACGCGAACAGCGGCAGGATTGACCTGCGACGACCACAGCGGGGGCCATGTCTCCATGCGGGACGACCTGACCGGAAGGACCCAGCTCAAGGCAGGCTCAAAGCAGAACCAGCATATCGTCGAGATCGATCCCGAAGGCAGCGGGACCAAGTTCGGCCTCGTCGCGCTGGAGCTGCCCGGCCACTCCAGCGGGGACCAGAACAAATCCACGCAGTAACGTCCCGCGCCCGCTATCGCGCCACCAGCGATGTGCATCTGGCACAGGCTACTTCGCGTCCTCGTACTCTTCGTTCCAGGCCGTCTGAATCGCCTCCAGAATCCCCTCGTTCGACTTCGCCGGATCGCCCACAAACCCAGGCAGACCGATCACATACTTGTGCAGGTCGGTGAACCGCACCGAATACGGCTCAATCTCCGGATACTTCTCCAGCAACAAAATCCCAATCTCTTCTGCATCGATCCAGTCAATCTCGCGCGCCACAAAACCCTCCGTTTTCGCCCCTTTTTGTTGTCATTCCCGAAGGGAATCTGCATTTCGCTTCGAGTCGCACCGAACGACAGTTTCAGGAAAATGCCAATCCGTTCTTATCCGCGCGATCCGCGGTTGGCCTAAGCCCCGGGTCCGTGAGCAGGCTTGCCTTCCTGCACATAGTTCCGGTTCCACTTCGGAATCTCGACTACGTAGGTTCCGGGCTTTTCGATGATGGCCTGACAGCCCAGCCGCGAGTTCAACTGCACGTCCGCAGCCGTCTCCATGCGGTCCAGTTCCTTGTCCTCGGCCTCGCTGATGCCCGACGCGCCCTCCTTCACCCACAGGTGACACGTCGTGCATGCGCACACGCCGCCGCACGCATGGTCCAGAAAAATATCGAAGTTCTCCGCGACATCCAGAAACGACATCGGCTCGCCATGCCCCTCATACGGCATCGAATCAAACGGAAACTCCACGGTCTTCCCCTGCGGCAGAAACGTCACCCGCACCATGCCCTCGCCCGCAGGCTTCGACAAATCCACTTCAGTACTCTTGATCTCAGACATATCCCTATTTTCCGTCAAACCAGTCCCTAAGCCCTAGTCCCTAGTCCCTGTTTATCTCCGCCTTCGCAAACGGATGCGGCGCTGAAGGCCCTTCACCAAGGCTCTCGCCCGCCGACTCCATCGTCTTGCCCTTCATCGCGCCCGATACGGCGGAGTCCATCATCAGCTCCGCAAACCGCCGCGTTGCCTTGTCCAGCACATCAATCGACCCACGAATCGCCTTGTAATCCGAACTCTGCAGCGAGGCGCGCAGTCCAGCCTCAGCCTCATCGATCGCCGCAACTTCGCCGCCGGAGAGCATCGCCCACGCGGCGTGGCTCCTGCCCTTGTCCACCGCCGTCAGAATCGTCTCCGCCTCATTCTTCGCCTCGACCACCTGCCGCTCGCGCAGGTCTTCCTCTGCGTTGTCGAATGACGACAGAATCATCGACTCGACCTGCTCGTCGGTCAGTCCATAGGTGGGCTTCACCTCAACCTCGGCCTCTTTGCCGCTCCGCTGCTCGCGCGCCGAGACGTGCAGAATGCCGTTGGCATCGATCAGAAACTTCACCTCGATGCGCGGCAGCCCGGCCACCATCGGCGGAATGCCCTTCAGGTCGAAGCGCGCCAGCGAGCGGCAATCCTTCGCCATCTCGCGCTCGCCCTGCACCACGTGGATGGCAACGTTCGTCTGCCCGTCCACGCCGGTCGTAAAGTGCTCGGTCGCGCTCGCCGGAATGGTCGAGTTGCGCTGAATAATCTTTGCCACCACGCCGCCCAGAGCCTCAATGCCGAGCGAAAGCGGAGTCACATCCAGCAGCAGCAGGTCTTCGGTCGCCTTCGATCCGCCCGCAAGAATCTGCGCCTGCACCGCCGCGCCCAGCGCCACCACTTCATCGGGATTCAGCTCCGTGTGCGGCTTCTTCCCGCGCGCCTTCAGATCGAAGAGATCGTCCACCAGCGCACGCACGGCGGGAATTCGCGTCGACCCGCCCACCAGCACCACTTCGTCAATCTGCGCCGCCGCCAGCCCCGCGTCCTTCAGCGCCTGCTTGCAAGGCCCGGCCGTCCGCGCAATCACGCCTCTGGTCAACTCCTCAAACTGCGTCCGCGAAATCTCCCGCGAGTACCGCTTGCCCGAAGGCAGCGTCACATCCAGCCGAGCCGCGTCCGCCGTCGAGAGCGCAATCTTCGCCTCGATCACCACCTTGCGCACAGTCTGCACGGCCTCACCATTCGCGCGAATGTCCTCGCCCAGGTCGCCGGCAATGTCATCGAGCGCAACGCGGATCAGCAGATTGTCGATGTCGTCGCCGCCGAGGTGCGTGTCGCCGCCCGTGGCGATGACCTCGAAGATGCCCTCATGCAGCTTCAGTATCGAAATATCAAACGTCCCGCCGCCGAAGTCGTACACGGCAATCAGGCCATCCTTGTTCTTCTCCAAACCGTAGGCCAGCGCCGCAGCCGTCGGCTCGTTGACCAGCCGCAGCACCTCAAGGCCGGCAATTCGCCCAGCGTCCTTGGTCGCCTGCCGCTGCGCATCGTTGAAATAAGCAGGAACGGTAATCACAGCCTTCGTCACCGGCGCGCCGAAGAACCGCTCCGCATTCTTCTTCAACTGCATCAGCACATAGGCCGAGATCTCAGGCGGCGTCAGCAGCAGCCCACCCACGCTCACCTTCAGCACCTCGCCCGGCTTCAGCCCGTCCGCCAGTCGGAAAGGAAACAGTTTCAGCTCGTCCTCGACATCGAGCACGTCCCGCCCCATCAGCCGCTTGGCCGAGTACACCGCGCTGGCCGCATCCTCAATCAGCGTCGTTCGCGCCGGATTGCCCACCACCACACCCTCGTCGGTCCACGCCACCACCGACGGCACCAGACGCTCGCCATCCTCGCCGGGAATCACCACCGGCGTCTCCCCCTGCATGAACGCCACCAGGGAGTTCGTCGTTCCAAGATCAATGCCTACAACCCGTTCGTCAACCATTTAAGCTCTTTTTGTCCTTACCTCTCTATTGTCCTACAATCGCATCTCGAAAGCGCGCACTCAGGAGATAGCCCTCATGCCTGACTATGTGAGAAACTGCACAGCTACCGTCATCCCCAGCCTGCGTTACCGCGACGCGCTCGCCGCCATCGACTGGCTCATCCGCGCCTTCGGCTTCCAGAAGAACGCCGTCTACCTCGGTCCCGACAACAAAACTGTGGCTCACGCGCAGCTCACCTTCGGCAATGGCATGATCATGCTCGGTTCGGTCGATAACGGCGGCGAATTCGGCAAGCTGATGGCCCAGCCCGACGAGATCGGCCTCCGCACCACGCACGGCGTCTACCTCGTCGTCACCGACGCAGACGCCGTCTACGCCACCGCCAAAGCCGCCGGGGCCGTCATGGTCCTCGACATCCGCGACATGGACTACGGCGGCCGCGTCTTCACCTGCCGCGATCCCGAGGGCCACCTCTGGAGCATCGGCACCTACGACCCCTGGGAGACGCCCGCGAGCTAAACCTCCAGCGCGTCGTTCACATCCCGCACCAGATTCCGCAGGTAGCTCCGCTTATTCAGCAAAGCCACCATAGCGTCCTTCGTGCGCGTCTTCGCAGCATCGTCTCCCGCATCCACTCCCGCATCCCACGCGGCCCATAGGCCTTCCAACTCTGCCTGCGTCTCCACCATCTTCGCGTCAAACGAATCCTTGGCGGTCATCAGATCGCGCCGCAGCTCCGGCTCGTCTTCGCCCATCTGCTTGGCAGCGCGCATCTCCTGCAACTGCATGTTCAGCTCGAAGACTTCTTCCAGCAGCTCCGGCGGCACCACCTGCTTCTTCTCGACGCCCGTCGCGCGTGCCGCATCGGTCGCCGCCTTCGACTGCTCCTCCATCTCAACTCCCTGGAGCTTCAGCAAATACTGCGTCCGCAGGATCGGGTCCTTCAGCGTGCGATAGGCATCGTTCAGCAGCGAACTCTCCGCCAGCGCCGCCTCCTGCTCCGCCGCCGGACGCGAAGCGAACCTGTCCGGATGCAGCCTCCTGCTCATCGCATAAAACGCCTTCTCCAGCGCCGCCACGTCCATCCTGAGTTTCACCGGCAGTGCAAACACCGCAAAATAATCCTTCGCCAAAACACCCTCCGCCGTTTAGCTGCGCAGCTTTAGTTGGACACTCGGCACCTCCCCACGAAGTACGGCGCGCCGAGCAGGCAACACCGTTAGAATACGGCATCATGCCCAGGCACCTGACCGTCGTCGCCATACTCGCAGCCATTGCTCTGCCGCTCGCAGCCCAGACCAAGCCCGCCGCCGCACCCGCATGGAAGACGGCCATCGAAGCCCGCCGCCAGCAACTCATCCAGAAGAACGGCTACGGCACCGACTCCGCACTGCGCACCCAGCTCATGCAGATGCGCTCCACCGACCAGACCGCCCGCGGCTTCGCGCCATCGTCAGCAACCAGGAAAGAGATGATGCAGAAGCTGCCCGTCACCGACGCCGAACTCACCGGCGAACTCAAACAGATCGTCCAGCAAAAAGGCTGGCCTACCATCGCCCTGGTCGGCATCGACGCCTCCAACGCCGCCATGCTCATCCTCACCCACACCGCCGACCACGCCTGGCAGCGCCAGATGCTTCCCCAGCTTGAGCAGCTCGCCGACACCGGAAAGATCGACCCCTCCAGTCTCGCCTTCGTCGTCGATAAAGAGTTGGTGGCCGAAGGCAAGCTCCAGCGCTACGGCACGCAGTTCAAATACATCAACGGCGGTCTCGCCATGTACGGCGTCGAAGACCCCGGCGGACTCGACACCCAGCGCGCCCGCGCCCTGCTGCCGCCCATCGGCGTCTACAAACAGCAGCTCACCGCGATGTACCACATCCCCGCCTCGAAGCAGATCATCAGCGCCGCACCGCAGAACTGACCCACGAAGACCACGTCATCTCAATCGTCTTTGCTGTTGCCTTTGGGGATTAGCGTGGGGCTTCAGCCCCGGGCGTTTCCTTCGCACATTTTCCCCCCCCGCGCCGCTTCAGCTAAAGTAAGGCGAATGCCGAAACTTGGTCTCATCGCCGGCAACGGCCACTTCCCCTTTCTGCTGCTGGACGCGGCGCGCGCCCACTCGCTCACCGTCGTCGTGGCCGCGATCAAGGAAGAGACCCACCCCGACATCGACCTCCGTGCCGATGCCGACCCCGGCATCCGCGTCCACTGGCTCTCGCTCGGCGAGCTCTCCCGTCTGATCGAGATATTCCATGCAGAAGGCGTTACCCGTGCCGTGATGGCTGGCCAGGTCAAACACAAACAGATATTCTCCAGTATCCGCCCGGACTGGCGCCTGGCCAAGCTCCTGCTCAACCTGCGCACGCGCAACACGGACATGCTGCTCGGGGCCATCGCCAAGGTGCTCGCCGACGAGGGCATCGAACTCATCAGCTCCACCCAATATCTCGAACCGCTGCTCGCCAAACCCGGCGTCCTGACAAAACGCGCTCCGGACGAAGAGGAGCAGAAGGACATTGCCTACGGACGCACCGTGGCCCGCGCCATCGCAAGCTACGACCTCGGCCAAACTGTCGTCATCGCTGCCCAGGCCTGCGTCGCCGTCGAAGCGATGGAGGGCACCGACGCCACCATCGAGCGCGCCGGAGCACTCTTCCGCACGCTCGAAATAGGCGAGCCCGATAGCGAACCAACCGCGCTCCGCCGCTCGCTCACCGTCGTCAAAGTCGCCAAGCCCAATCAGGACATGCGCTTCGACGTTCCCGTCATCGGCGTCGCCACCATCCAGACGATGCGCCGCGCCGGGGCCACCTGCCTTGCCGTCGAAGCAGGCCGCACGCTCCTGTTCGACCCAGCCGCTATCGTCCGCGCCGCCGACGAAGCAGGCATCGCCATCACCGCCGGATAGCCGGGTTGTCATTCTTTTGTCACGACGGCGTAAAATTCCTTCAAATTTCACCCGGCGCGCGTCTTATCCGCAAACTCACCCGTCACCACAAAAAGGCTTCAGAAAAAGGGGAACCATGATGCACAAAGGAACATTGTCCGCCATCGTCCTCGGCGCCGCGGTCGCAGTAAGCGGATTCGGCGTCAAGGCCCACGCAGCTCCCCCAGCCGATCTTGCCGTCGGCACAACCGCACCCAACTTCACCCTGCCCTCGCAGGAAGACAAGCCCATCAGCCTCTCCGAGTTCAAAGGCAAGTGGGTCGTCCTGTACTTCTATCCCAAGGACCAGACCCAGGGTTGCACCATCGAGGCCCACAACTTCCAGCGCGACCTCGATAAGTACCACAAGCTGAACGCCGTCGTGCTCGGCGTCAGCCTCGACACCGTCGCCAGCCACAAGGCATGGTGCGCCAAAGACACCTTCAACTTCAAGATGCTCGCCGACCCCGACCACAAGGTCGTCGATCTGTACGGCGTTCCCGTCAACACCCACGGTGAGATGAAGTACGCCAGCCGGCAGACCTTCCTCATCTCGCCCGAGGGCAAGGTCGTCAAGGTCTGGCCCAAGGTCGATCCCAACGTCCACAGCACCGAGGTGCTCGCCGAGATCACCAGCAACGAAAAGAAGTAAGCACCGGCAGGCTGATCAGCAGACGCAAAAAGGCCCGGCCCTCAATCGAGGAGTCCGGGCCTATTTGCTTGCCTTAGGTGGGGAGATTACTTCTTCTTGGCAGCGGCCTTCTTCTTCGCGGGAGCTTTCTTCGCCGCTTTCTTTGCCGGGGCCTTCTTCGCTGCCTTCTTTACTGCCTTCTTTGCTGCTTTCTTAGTTGCCAATTTAGTACCTCTCGTTGTTGATTTTTTACCGCCAGCACTCTTTTTCCCAGCCGCCTTTTTACGAGCGACCTTACCGCCGCGACGAGCACTGGCTTTTTTCGCGGCAGAACCTGATGTCTTTTTAGCGGCGGCCTTCTTCTTTTTCGCCGCAACCTTCTTTGCTGCTTTCTTGACGACCTTCTTGGCCGCTTTCTTCGGAGCTGCCTTCTTGGCAGCCTTCTTTGCCGGGGCAGCTTTCTTTGCGGCGGCCTTCTTCTTCGCCGGAGCGGCAGCCTTCTTCACCGGAGCGGCCGGAGGCGGGGCGACCGGCGCGGGCGGCAGTACGATGACGGCCTCTTCGCGGTGCACCTCGATCTCATGGGGGCCTTCGTCTTCGGCCGAGGCCACGGTCACTTCTTCTTCTTCGTCATCGTCAAAGCGGCGTACCAGATCCTCGCGGTCGTCGTCGTGATCATCGCCGAAGTGGTTGTAGTTGTCGTCCGCCGCTGCTTGAACTTTGATCGTGTCGTCAAACATCATCTTTGTTTTCCCTCGCTCGCTTGTCCAGCTTCTGCTTCTCTACTGCGTCTTTCCGAATACGATGCGGTGAAACAACTCATACTGCTCCGGCACGAGATTCTAGCAACAGGATGCATCCAAGCGCCAGCGAAGGCAAGCACTCTTTTTGCCAAGGTAACTTAACGGCCAGCTTTCGATTTCGTTTTGGAAGTCCTCTTCTTCGTCTTCGTGCTTGATTTTGCGCTCGACTTCTTCTTCGTCGTGTGCGCGGAAGCCGCATGAACAGAGGAGGAGCGCGTATGCGACGAGGTCCGCCGCCCCGACGTTCTGCGTCGTGTGCGGCCATGCGGCGCAAGCCGAATCGGCTCTGAGACCAGCAGCGTTCGTCCCGTGGCCACCGTGTTTGTCCGCATGTGGTTCCACCGGCGCAGTTCTTCCACCGACACGCCAAAGCGGTCCGCGACGGTAATCAGCGTATCGCCGCGTCTCGCCCTGTAATGCTGCGGCTGCACGCTGCGGGCGCTCGCCACCGGAATCACCAGATCATCTCCCGTATCGACTGGGTCGCCTGTGGCAATGTCGTTTTCTTCGGCAATCTCGCTCGTGCGCGAATGAAACTCCGTCGCAATGCTCGCCAGCGTCTCACCGTCGCGCACCACATGGAACCGCCAGGTGTCGCGCTTGTCATCCGGGATGTCTTTCATGCGCGCCTGGAACGTCTCGGTCGTACCCACGGGAATATGCAGGTCGAACGGCATGTCGCTCGGCGTCGTCATGCGCAGCAGGCTCGGATTCAGCGCCACAATCTCTTCCAGCGACGCGCCCGTCACGTCCGCCACCAGGCGAAGATCAATCGCGCTGTCCACCGTGACGGTGTCCGAAAGGACAGCGGGGTCTGGGACAACTTTGTCCAGCCCATACTGCGCCGGGTTCTTTGCCATGATGATGGCCGCGATGATGCCCGGCACATAATTCTTCGTCTCGGAAGGCAGCACGCCGCGCCGGTAAAGCTCCCAGAAGTCGGCATAGCCTGTCTTCATCACCGCGCGCTGCACGTAACCTGGGCCCCAGTCATACGCGGCCATCGCCAGATACCAGTCGCCGAACTGGTCATAGAGCGACTTCATATACCGCGCATACGCCTTCGACGACTTCTCCGGGTCGAACCGCTCGTCGAACCACCCATTGCGTGCCAGCCCATACGCGCCAGTCGGCATAAACTGCCACATTCCGCCCGCGCCCGACCGCCGGTTCAGCGCCTGCGGCTGAAAGCCCGACTCGGCCACCGCCAGATACATCAGGTCCTGCGGCACGCCCGCCGCGCGCAGGTCCTTCGAGATCATCTCCTTGTACTTGCCCGCGCGCGCCAGCGAGGCCATCAGGTGCGCATGACCCTTCGGGTTGTTCGAGAAGTAGTTGATAAAGCCGGCCACGTAGTCATTGACCACCAGGGGAAAGTCCGACTGCGTCGTCTTCAACTCTGTTTCAAGCCGCGCCGTCAGGGCCGCGTTCGGAGGAAACGTCACCTCGTCGGCTGTGTCCAGCGGCGCCGCTTCAAGCTGCGGAGAAAATCCATTGCCCTGCTTCAGTGCCGCCATCTCCAGCGAGTTCACCTTGTCGAGCAGGTCCTCGAACTCATCGGAGAGCTGCGGATCGTTCTTCAGGTCCATCCCGCTGGTCAGCATTCGGTCCACGGCCGCGTCAAAGTACATTCGCGCCGCGTCCATGCGTCCCGCGTTGTAGCTGTTCACGCCGTTCTGGTAAGCCTGCTCGGCCTCGTTGATGAGCTGCTGGTCCTTCGCGGTCTTCGCGGCGCTCGCAGCCGTCTGTGCGGGAGCCGCGGCCACTGGCGCGGGCTTCGCAACCGGCGCGGGCACAGCAGCGGTCTTTGCAGCAATGGCAGGAGCAGTCGCCTGCGCCGGAACCTTACCGGGTGCCGCAGCCTGATTCTGCGGACACCCGGCCACGAAGACCAGCGGCGCACAAGCCACCACCACTCCCAAACGCCGCATCCAGTTCCTTAAATGAGTCCGCTCCATCTTCTCCAGCCATTGTAAGACGCCGAGCGGTCAAATTCTCCCTGACTTTGGTCTCTCTTCGCGCACCAGCAGCGTATTGAACGAATCCGGCGGCATCGACCCGGAAACTGTCCGCCCGCCAATCATCACATCGACGGCACGCTCGCGCGGACTCTCATTGCGCAGCAGCACCGCAACGCTCTTATCCGGGTTGCGATACGCCAGCACATCGTCAAACGTGCCCTCGGTCTTCAAACGCCGCGCCCCGCGCTCGATAAAGTGGCTCGCGTGCTTCAGCAGGTAGTACTCATGGTTGAAGACGTAGCTCTTCTTCTTCGTGTCTACACTCACAAGCGAGTTCTGCGGCCAGCCCCAGTGACTCAGCCCTCCCGTCGCGGTCGAGATGTTCCAGTACATGTATGCCGCCGCTCCGCTCTCCAGATAATGCTTCATCAGGTTCCAGCAATAGGCCGCATACGACCACGCATTCTTGCCGAACCCGCACTCCTGCTCCGACTGGTAGATCGTCAGCCCCGGATAGTCGCGGTGAATCGGCCCCACCACGCTCTTGCCCGCCCACTGCACGCCCACGCCCTTGATGTATCGCCGCGCATCCGGATCGGCCATCACCACATCGAGCAGCGCCTCGTTGCCTCGCTCCAGCGTGCCAAAGAACACCTCCACGCCGCGCCGCGCCATCTCCGGCCCCAGATGCCGCACCAGCCGCGCCAGACCTTCCGGCGTCCACGTGCAGCTTGGAAACGGCTGCGCCGAGTTGAACTCGTTCTGCGGCATCACCATGCCGACTCGGATGCCCTCCGCGCGGTACGCATCGATGAAGCGGCCAAAGTATCTCGCATAAGCCTCAAAGTACTTCGGCTCCTGAATAAACATGTCGGTGCCTTCGTGGCCCACCTGCTCAGGCTTCAGACCGTTCGGCGCCTGTCCCGGCCGCTGCATTGCCTCGGCGTAATGTCTGTTGCGCTTCATCCACGTCGGCGGGCTCCACGGCGACGCCCACAGCTCCAGCGCCGGGTTCTGCCGCATCGCGCTCTGGATAAACGGCACCAGCGTCTCCTTGTCGTTCGCAATGCTGAAGTGCGCGAGCGCAAAGTCGCCGTCCGTCTCGTCGTAGCTGTACCACCCGCGCGCAAAGTCATTCGCGCCAATCGGCATCCGGCACAGCGAGAAGTTCGCCCCTACTCCCGGCGCAAACAACTCCTTGAAGACCGCCTCGCGGTCCGCCTCGGCCAGCGCATCGAGCGAAGTCCAACCTAGCTCATTGAAGCAGCCGCCGAAGCCCTCGATCACAGGCCCAACCGTCTCCGCCTCGACCGACACATCGAGCTTGTCCCACAACCACCCACGCCCACGCAGCGGCTGCTCCTTCCACGGTGCAGTCTCGGTCGTGGCAATCCACGTCACATCTTCATCCTTCGCCGCAACACCTTGCGCCGCCGCCTGCCGCACACTCGCGGGCAGCATCGCGCTGATTGCTGTACCTCCCGCCAAAGCCGCAGCGCGCCCCATCAGCGTGCGCCTGTTCATTCTTCCGTTCTCTCGCAAAATCTCCTCCACTGCGTAAGCCCGCAACCGCGTTTTGCCGCGCGGACAAATGTTAACATGGAGATTGAGGCCTCCCGGCTACACCATGGATCCCAGTCACATCCGCAACTTCGCGATCATCGCGCACATCGACCACGGCAAGAGCACGCTCTCCGACCGTCTGCTCGAACTCACCGGCTCGCTTACCGCGCGCGAGATGCAGATGCAGGTGCTCGACACCATGGACCTCGAGCGCGAGCGCGGCATCACCATCAAGGCCCACACCGTTCGCATGATGTACCAGGCGCATGACGGCGAAACCTACCAGCTCAACCTCATCGACACCCCAGGCCACGTCGATTTCTCCTACGAAGTCTCCCGCTCCCTCGCCTCCTGCGAAGGCGCGCTGCTCGTCGTCGATGCCTCACAGGGCGTCGAGGCCCAGACGCTCGCCAACGCCTACCTCGCCATCTCGCATGGCCTCGAAGTCCTCCCCATCATCAACAAGATCGACCTGCCCTCCGCCGACATCGAGCGCACCAAGGAGATGATCGAGAAGTCCGTCGGCCTGCCCGCCTCAGATGCCATTCCCGTCTCCGCCAAGACCGGCCAGAACGTCGCCGAGATTCTCGAAGCGGTCGTGCATCTGCTGCCGCCGCCCAAGGGCCACCCCGAGGCTCCGCTCCAGGCACTCATCTTCGATAGCTGGTTCGATCCCTATCGCGGCGTCATCGTGCTCGCCCGCATCGTCAACGGCGTCATGCGCAAGGGCATGAAGATCAAGGTCATGTCCAACGGCAGGGTCTTCGACATCGAAAGCATGGGTGTGATGACTCCCAAGCCGGTCGAACTCACCGAACTCTCCGCCGGAGAAGTCGGCTTCTTCGTCGCCACCATCAAAAACGTAGCCGATACGCGAGTGGGCGACACCATCACCGACGCCGAGCGTCCCTGCGCCTCGCCGCTCCCCGGCTTCGAGGACATCAAATCGATGGTCTTCGCTGGCCTCTACACCGTCGATTCACACGAGCACTCCCTCCTCCGCGACGCGCTCGAAAAGCTCCGCCTCAACGACAGCTCCTTCACCTTCGAGCCCGAGTCCTCCGTCGCCCTCGGCTTCGGCTTCCGCTGCGGCTTCCTCGGCCTGCTGCATCTCGAAATCATTCAAGAGCGGCTGGAGCGCGAGTACTCGCTCGACCTCATCACCACCGCCCCCGGCGTGCGCTACAAGATCACCCTCACCGACGGCTCCGTCGTCGAGGTCGATAACCCCTCGCGCTGGCCCGACCCCTCCGAGATCGAGCAGATCGAAGAGCCCGTCATCACCGCCAAGATCCTCACCAACGAAGAGTATGTCGGCGGCATCCTCAAACTGGTCGAAGAAAAGCGCGGCCGCCAGCAGAACTTCGAGTACGTCTCCGAAACGCGCGTCATGCTCACCTACGAGTTGCCGCTCAACGAGATCGTCCTCGACTTCTACGACCGCCTCAAGTCCGTCTCCCGCGGCTACGCCTCGCTCGACTACCATCTCGCCGGCGCCTGGATCTCGCCCATGGTCAAGATGGACATCCTCATCGGCGGCGATCCCGTCGATGCCCTTTCCGTCATCGTCCACCGCGACTCCGCCTACGAGCGCGGCAAGGCCCTGGTCTCGAAGATGCGCGAGCTGATCCCGCGCCAGATGTTCGAGGTCGCCATCCAGGCCGCCATCGGCTCCAAGGTCATCGCCCGCGAGACCGTCACTGCGCTGCGCAAGAACGTCATCGCCAAATGCTACGGCGGCGACATCAGCCGCAAACGCAAGCTGCTCGAAAAGCAAAAAGAAGGCAAGAAGCGCATGAAGCGCATCGGCAAGGTAGACATCCCGCAGGAGGCCTTCCTCGCCGTCCTCAAAGTCGGCGAAGAGTAGCCAATCGCGACCTCATTCTCCGAAGAGGGATTTGTTCTCATTGGATTTGTTGTCGCTGGATTTGTTGTCATTCCCGAAGGGAATCTGCGTTTCGCCTCGGGTCGCACCGAACTACAGTTTCAGGGAAACTCTGATTAAGTCTTCGCCTTGAAGGGGCGTGGCTTCAGCCACGCCGCAAAGCGCCTATTTCAAATGGGGCTGTAGAGACTGGGTGAGTACTCCTCAATTCGGTCGTTTTGCTTAAGGGCACGGGTTTACCCGTGTCGTAAGTGCCTCATTTTCCGTTGGGGCTTTAGCCCCTGAGGTACGCTTTCCTCGACTCAGGCGAGTTCTCACCCAGTCTCCGTAGCCCCCGAGGGATTTTTTGGAACTTAATCAGGGTCTTCTTAACTTAATAAGGAGTCGGAGTTTGTGCCGGTTCGGCAAGACACCCAGCGCCAAAAGCGCGACATATACCAGCCTGGGCCGAAGGCCCAGGTTAGCAGTACCAGCCAAACAAAGGACTGCAGACCCGACATATAGACTGCCGGTAGACTGCCGGAGCAATCTTGATCATCATTTTGCTCGCGGCCGCACACCGTCTCGCGCTCCGAAACACCTCAGCGGCGAATAGCATGTAACGTGCCTGTAACGCCGTCCTGTGGAAACGGCTGAAATTGCGTCACTTGTCGTAAGCGTGCCAAAATCGGCAGCGCGTCCGTGACCGCTCCGGCATAACCACACTGTTTGCAGATATTTGCAAGATCGTATCCAATCTCAGGCTCCGCCCCTACCCCGTAGAACGGCGTACATCCACGAAAAATCGCCACCGCGATCCACAGCTTTTTCCACAGAACCGCATCTCGCAGGCAGCAAAAGGGAGGCCCATTCGGGGCCTCCCTTCACTGCTGGACAGAGCCTACTTCTTGGTCGTTGTGGAGCGCGTAGCGGCATGCGCCGCGGGGGGTGTCACATGCGCTGTCGGAGCCGCGGCCGACGCAGGAGCCGAAGCGTTGTACGCATCCACCACAGCCTTGGTCACGTCGATGTTGGGGCCAATCCACATAATGTTGCTGGCCTGGCTGCTCACGTCCATCAGCATGGTGAAGCCGTTATCGGCGGCGTACTTCTTGGCCGCCAACGAAACCTTCTGCGCCACCTTGCCGTAGGCCTGCTGCAGGTCGGCGTTGTACGCGGTCTGGGCGTCTTCGGCCTCGCGGTTCAGGTCCTTCTCTTTTGCGTCGATGGCCTTGACCTTGGTCGAGCGGTCCTCGTCGGTCATCGTCTTCGGCGCGGCCTGCAACTCCTTCTTGAGCGTATCGACCTCCTTCGAGAGCGACTCGATCTCGGCCTTCTTCGGGGCATACTTCGTCTGTACTTCCTTGACGGCCTGCTGACCTTCGTTGGTGGCGAAGACGGCCTGTTCAAACGCGATCAGGGCAATCTTTGCCGGAACGGCTTGTGGCGCGGCCTCGGCTGCGGCTGCGGGTTGGGGCGCGGACGGCGCCGCGGGAGCGGCTGTCTGCGCCATCATGGCGGCGGTCATCAATCCCGCGCCCAGGGCGGAGACAAGAACAAGGTGGCGATTCATGGTGTGGTGGTACTCCTTAAGAATTCGTACTGGACTTCAATCGGTTCTGGATGAGTTACCGCTTCGTCGGCGCGGCGCTATGCTGCGGCGTGCTGCGGTTGGCGGTGGGAGCCGACGGCGGCAGTGGAGCCACCTTCGACTCTGCGTTATACGCATCGACGACGGCCTGCGAGATGTCCGTGCCGTTCACGGTCCACATCACGTCAAGCCCGCCCTGCTGGCCGGTATTGTTCAGCAGCATCGTGTAGCCGTTCTCCTGCACATACTTCATCACGGTCGGCCCCAGCTTCTTGGCGACCTTCGCCAGCGCGTCCTGCACGTCGGCGTTGTAGGCAGACGAGGCATCGTCGGAGTCGCGCTGAAGCTGCTTCTCCTTGGTGTCGATGTCGCGCGCCCGCGATGCGCGGTCGTCATCCGACATCGTCGCCGGCGCAGCCTGCAACTGCTTCTTCAGCGTGTCGATCTCCTGAGCAAGCTGTTCGAGCGCGGCCTTCTTCGGCTCATACTTTTTCTGGAGGTCCTGCAGCGCGCGCTGTCCTTCGTTCGTCGCTGCGGCGACCTGTTCATATTCAATAACGGCGACCTTCGACGGGCCCGCATACGGAGCGCTCGCGGCAGGCGCCGCCGAAGCGGCCGGTGCCTGAGGCCCAACCGTCTGAGCTGTTGCTGTGGCAATCATCAACCCCGCACCGATGGCGGAGGCAAGAACAAGCGTGCGATTCATGTGCAGTGTGGTGCTCCTTCGGCGATCGTTCAAAAAATACTCCGGCCTCAGGCGCACAATCGCATGGCCTTCCGAGCCGTTCCCTGCATCCGCTCGATGAACAGATTCTCGAAGTGAGAATCACATATACCTCTGTCCATCCCAATCCCCGTGTCAGCGGACAGGCTGAAAAATCAGAGGGCTGCCGGAACACATCAGATTATAGGACCGGCCCACAACACGGTCAAACCCCAGTTTTCGCACCTCAATCTCCCAAAATCTGGAACGTTCCCCGTCCCGTTTTCTGTTTTCTGGTGAAGCGCGTCTACCACTTCCGTGTAAGTGACGCAGTATGAGGGAGAGGGTTTGGAGCCAAAATTGCTCCACCACGAGCATCCCTGCCTTCTGGATAGCATCTGGAATCGCGCAGTTGTAATTCCTCGGCTTGAGCGTAGCTTCACCCCCACGAGAAGGTGCAGCCGCCAGCCTTGAGGTTAGCTTCCCTTACCGGAAGCCTTTCAGGAGGCCAGTGATGGCCCTTACGAAGGAAGGCCACTTCGCTGGAAGTGGCCTTCCTTTATTGTTGGGGCCATCAAAACCACGTCATCTCGACCACAGGCAGCGCTTTTTGCCGCCGTAGTGGAGAGATCCCCGTATTCCTCCATGCCACCCCACAGCGCGGGTGCCCCATCCTTGGCAGTCTCATCGCCAAGAGTGGGAAGGAACACCCCCGCCTGCACCCCTCCCCCAAAGTGTGCTTGCCAATCCCACCCTTTGCGCGTACCCTAAGTCTTGCCATGTGGACCGGCTGTGGGTGCCGATCCCTGTGTGGCCTCCATCGTCCGGCAATCGCGGCAGATGAGCGGCGCGAGCACAGGATTGCAGTGGACCTGATCCATCGGGACTCTGTCGTAAACAGGTGAGGGTGAAGGATACGCTGCTGTCTGGCGTTCCGGGCTGCGTAGCCGGGTTTCGGCGGGTCACAGCCACTAGAAGCAGAAGACGTCTGTTCGAGTAAAACTTGAGACCGTTTCCTCCGACGCTCGAATACCGGTTTGGTTCGCGCCCCGTGACCTTTGCAGGGTGCGCGAGAACCGTCAGCGTGGGAACGAACCGCTAATTGCTTTCGGGCAAGTAACAGGAAGTGGAAGCATGACTTCAGACCAGAATGTATCCGAGGTGCAGCCGCGCCAGGAGTTGAGCGCCTCGGCTGACCAGCAGGACGGAAACGTCCAGTTTTCCGCCCAGACCGCCTCTCACGGCATGGGCCAGTCCAAGAGCAGCCGCCGTCGCCGCCGCAAGCGCAAAAACAAGGCCCTCGACGGCCAGCAGACAGGCCAGCCGCAGCAGGCGGCCGACCCGTCCTCCGGCCAGTCCGTCCAGATAAAGGCCTCCGCCCAGCCCCAGCAGCAGAACCAGCAGGGCCAGCAGCAGGGCCAGCAGAATGCCGGCGGCAAGCGATGGAAGAAGAAGTTCCGCGACCGCGACCGCCAGCGCGGCGACACCTCCGGTAGCGGCGGCTTCCGGGGCCCGGATACCCACCAGCCCGGCAATACCGTCTCCGGTTTCAAACGCAAAGGCGGGGGCGGCAAGCAGCAGCGCGGCCCGCGCGGCTTTGTCGGCCCCATGGACCACAGCTACCGCGCCGTCAACGGCAACTTCGCCGACGGGCCTCCCTCCACCATCGACTCGGGCAACTACCAGCCACGCTCGAACGGCTCCGGTCGCACCTATGTCAGCGATTCCCAGCCCATCGACTACTCCCAGGGCAAGGCCATTCCCATCCCCGAAGACGCCCCCACCAAAATCTTCTTCTTCATCGAAGACCTCTTCTTCACCGCCAAAATTCAGGAGACGGCGCGCAAACTCGGCGTCAAGGTCGCCTTCATTAAAAATGAAAAGGACGCCATCGCCGATCTGCTCAGCCTCGAAGAAGATGTCCGCCCAGGCCTGATCGTCTTCGACCTCAACAACGCCAACGCCAAGCCGCTCACCCTCATCCCCAAGCTCAAGGCCAAGCTCAAGCGCGGCACCTCCATCATCGGCTTCCTCCAGCACATCCAGGGAGACCTCAAGGCGAAGGCAGTCGAAGCCGGCTGCGACACGGTCATGCCGCGAGCCGCCTTCTCGCAGAACCTGCCCAACCTGCTCCGCCGCTACGGCTTCGAGGAAGAAGACGAGACCAACTACAACCAGTAAGCTCTCCGGTTGAAGTGCAGGTTCACGGGCTGCGAAAAACTTATGATGTGCACTGTTTCGGTGGGAGCGCAGGGCTTTAGAGACTGGTGAGAGCTCTGAAATCTAGCTGTTTTGCTTAAGGGAGCGGCTTCAGCCATGCCGCAACTGCCCCGAAATCAATGCGGCTTTAGCCGCTGAGGTACGCTCTTCTCGCAGGATGGGAGTTCTCCCCCAGTCTCTTTAACCCTGCGACAATCCCAGCAAATTCAAGGGGCTTTAGAGGGCGCTGAAAAGTGCATTCGGTGGTGTGTGGAGAAAGCCCTGATAAATCGTAGCGGTTTACGGCGCGACTGAACAGGTTGCGGAAAAATGCGCGCTTTGTGCTTTTCGGTGGGAGCGCAGGGCTTTAGCCCTGCGAAAAAGCCGGCAAATCCAAGGGGCTTTAGCCCCGGGCCTTTCAGCAAAAGCTGCCCGATGTACTTTTTCCGCAGCCTGTGAAGTCGCGCCCTTTCAAAGCCAATACCTCATCGGAGTTTCCTCAGGCATTCTCGCACATACGCAATCCCTCATGTATGCTCGCTGCGAGGTCATCCGCTCTATGGATCCAGTGAGTGCCGTGCTGCTTGTCATCCTCTTCTTCCTTCTGGTTGTTGTTCTCGTCACCATTCTCAAGACCCTCTTCACCGTTCGCACCTACACGGCTGGCGTAGTCGAGCGATGGGGCAAGTTCAACCGTATTGTCCGTCCCGGCCTGCACGTCCTGATCCCTTACGCGGAGCGGGTCTTCTTCGTTGACCTTCAGGTCAAACAGGCGCAGTTTCAAGTCGAGACCAAGACCCACGACAATGTCTTCGTCCAGATTCCCGTCTCGGTGCAGTATCAGGTGCTCGATGACAAGATTTACGACGCCTTCTATAAGCTGAGCGTTCCACAGAAGCAGATCGAGTCGTTTGTCTTCAACTCCATCCTCGGCCATGTGCCCAAGCTCTCGCTCGACGAGACGTTCGAGCAGCAGTCGGGGATCTCGGTCGCGGTCAAGACGGAACTCGACAGCATCATGTCCGGCTTCGGCTACAACATCCTCACGGCGCTCGTCACCGACATCATCCCCGACGTGAAGGTGAAGACGGCCATGAACGACATCAACGCGGCGCAGCGTGCGCAGGTGGCCGCCCAGGCGCGCGGCGAAGCGGACAAGATCCTGAAGGTCAAGCAGGCCGAGGCTGAAGCGCAGTCCAAGGCGCTGCAGGGGCAGGGCATCGCCGCCGAGCGTCAGGCTATTATCGACGGTCTGCGCGGCTCGATTGAGAACTTCCGCGAGTCCGTTCCGGGCTCCACTGCCGAGGACGTGATGGCGCTCGTGCTGTTGACACAATACTTCGACACGCTGCGCGACGTGGGCACGCGCGGCGGCTCGAACACCATCTTCCTGCCCAACAATCCGGGCGCGGCGAACGACTTTATGACTCAGATCCTCGCCGGCCTCAGAGGCAGCATGACGCAGGCTTCCGCGCCGCCGCCTCCGACTCGGCAGTCATAGATGCTGAAAGAAGTGCGCTGGCTTAAGATAGTTTCCTGGCGGTAAAGCCGGGTGCGTAGCCCGCGACTGGATGGAAGCCGCGTCCGTTCCGACGTGCAGAGACCAATGACAACCGAAGACACCATCGTGGCCATCTCGACGCCGCCGGGCCGGGGCGGCATCGGCATTGTGCGGCTCTCCGGGCCTGACGCGCGCGCGATTGCCGAGCCGCTGCTGCGGCTGCGGCATCCGCTTGCCCCGGCGCAGGCGCGCTTTGCCGAGGTGCTGGACACGGCGAGCGACGAGGCGCTGGACCAGGCCGTCATCACGTGGTTCGAGGCGCCGCACTCGTACACCTCCGAAGACATTGTGGAGATCGCAGCGCATGGTTCGCCCGTGCTGCTGGATTATCTGCTGCGCGAGGCCGTTGCCCGAGGCGCGCGGCTGGCTGAGCCGGGCGAGTTTACTCAGCGGGCGTTTCTTTCCGGCAGGCTTGACCTGACGCAGGCCGAGGCGGTGCGCGACCTCATCGAGTCTTCGACACTGCATCAGGCGCGCGTGGCGGCGCGACAGCTTGGCGGCTCGCTTGCGCGGACCACCGCGCCTGTCAAAGAAAATCTGATTGCGCTTGTCGCCGTGCTCGAAGCCGGGATCGACTTCGCCGAAGACGACATCGACGTGACGGCTGCCGATGAGATCATCGCGCGGATTGAGTTAGTGGAAGCGCCGCTGCGTGTGCTTGAGAGCACCTTCGGCTACGGGCGCATTGTGCGCGACGGGCTCTCGCTGGCGATCGTTGGGCGGCCCAACGCGGGCAAGTCGTCGCTGTTCAATCGGCTGGTCGAGCGTGACCGCGCCATCGTCACGGCGACGCCCGGCACGACGCGCGATCTGGTGACGGAGCGTGTCTCGCTGGACGGCATTCCGGTGGAGTTGATCGACACGGCTGGGCTGCGCCACTCGACCGATGAGGCTGAATCCATCGGCATTGCCAAGTCGCGCGAGGCGATGGCTGAGGCCGACATCGTGCTGCTGGTGCTCGATGCGACGCAGCCGCTCGATGCCGAGGATGAAGCGACGCTCGATGCGCACGACGAGCGCCCGCTGCTGGTGGCCGTCAACAAGCACGACCTTTCCGCGAGTTCGCCGCTGGCTGGCCATGCGCGCGCGACGTGTCCCGTGGTTGAGACCTCGGCGCTCACCGGTGAGGGCATCGCTGAGCTGCGCGCGGCGATGCTCTCGCTGATGACGGCGACGGCCCCGGCTGCGGAGAACGCGCTGATCACCAACCTGCGGCAGCAGCAGGCAGTCTCTGCTGCGCTCCAGTCGCTGGCGCAGGCGCGAAGTGCGGTCGAGGCAGACACGCCGCATGAGATGGTCCTGCTTGATCTCTACGAGTCGCTGCGCGCGCTCGACTCACTCACCGGCCAGACTACGACCGACGACATCCTGAACCTGATCTTCAGCACGTTCTGCATCGGAAAATGATGCGCGAAATTACTGGATGGACGGCGGAGGATAGTAAGGCAGCTTCTCCTGCTCCACGGTGGCGCGCTTGATGCCGACGTCGTCGAAGAGCAGGCTGGGCGCGATGGTGGTGGTGGGGATGGCCCCGAGCGTCTGGTCCACGTAGGGATCGTTGCCCGCGGCGACAATATCGGAGCGCAGGCTGCGCGTGTCCAGCTCGTCGAAGGCCGCGCCGCGCACAAGCTGGCGCGTGCCGTCCTGATGCACCAGATAGAGCAGCCGCGGAACGAACGGGCCGCCGAGCGTCTCGACAGCGTAGACATCATGGCCCTGGTCCTTGGCCATCGAGAGCAGACGCTTGTTGAGTGCGTCCTTTGTGAGCGGCTGGCTGGACTTGACGATCATGACGCTGCTGCCGGCACGCGCTGCCTGCGCAGGAGCGGCGCGTCCGTGGCCGTTCGAGACCGGGTAGTCGCGGATAGGCTCGCGTCCGGCAAGAAAGTTCTGGAGCACTCCATTAACCACGACGTTGACCGACTGCGCCGGAACGCCCTGGTCGTCGATGGTGTAGGCGCCCAGCAGCGAGCGGCCTGCGAACTTCGCCTCCAGCGGATCGTCGGTCACGCTCAAAAAGTCAGGCAGCACACGCGATTTGTAGCTGGCGGCATATTCTCCGTTCGTTCTGGCGGACGTGCCCATCGCTGGCCGCGTGGCCAGAACGTTCGGCATGAACAGATGGCTGAAGAGGCCGGTCGCGGCGTCTCCGCTGAACAGGACGGGACCGTGATAGTCGTCGGCTGAGACGAGCGGCGCGTTGCGCAGCTCGTCCAGACTCTTCAGGTCGTCGATGACGCGGGTGCGAAACGCGGGCCAGCTTTCGAGATCCTTCGCATCGACGCCGACGGTGTCGTTGTCGCGGCTCACGCGCATTCCGTCGGGGGCCTGTCCGCCTACGCTGATGGCCCCGCTATAGCCGGTGTAGCCCTGGCGCAGCACGGTGCCTTCGGTGTTGACGAGGTAGCGATTGATGGCGACGGCGCGAATGCTCGATGTGGAATACTGCACATCGGCTGCGAAGCTGCGCACACTGGGTTCGGTCGCATAGAGTCCGCTGGCGGTGATGATGCGCCGCTTCCACTCCGTGCGGTCGAGGTCCAGCGCGACGAGCGGCGCGATGTGGACGACGGGCTTCTCTTCGGCGAAGTCGTGCTCGGGGCGGGTGGATTGGTACTGCTTGAGCGCAGCTTGTTTGGCAGCATAGGCGCGCAGCGCGTTCTTGTAGGCGGTGTCGGTGGCGATCCACAGCGCGTAGCGGAGCGCGGCGGGATCGTTGTCCGCCGGGCCAAGCGCAAGCGATCCGTCACCACGGCCGCTGCTGTCATGCACATAATCGCCTACGCGCACGCTGACGTGCAGAATGCGCTGGTGGCCTGCTTCCTCGCGGGTCAGTGCGCCGTAGTTGGCGACGGCCTCGTAGGTGGCGACGTCGTCCATCCTGTATTCGATGAAGTAGGGTGCCTGCATTCCAGGCAGCACCAGCGCGGCCTTTTCACGTTGAAGCTCGGCCTGCATGGCCTTCATCAACGGGTCAGTGTTTGGCGGCTTCTGGGCGAAGGCGACGGGCGCAACCGCGAGCGTGACAATGAGGGCCGTTGAAGGGAGCGATCTCAGACGGGCCAGCGATGCGAGGGACTTGCGGAGACGGATCAGACAGATCATTGGCCACCCTTTCCGGTTGCGGCAGAGTCGTTCACGGGAGGCGGAGGCAGGATGGGCGGGCGCGCGGTGCCCTGCGCCTGCTTCTGCGTCTCGATCTCGCTGACGAGCATGGCCGGGGCGACGGCGCTGACGGGAATGCTGCCCGACTCCGCGCCGCAGATGCCGTTGAAGACATCCTCGTGGTCGCTGGTCGCCATGATGCGCAGCAGAGCGGCCTGCGGCGTTCCGACGATGCTGACGCCACGAACCAGCTCGTCCGGACGGCCATCGACATACACGCGATAGACCACCAGCGGAATGACCTGGAAGGCCTGCGGCGAGCTGCGTGTGGTGACGGCAAAGCCCGAGGAGATGTCCTCGAAGTAGAGTCCGTAGGCTTTGCCCTGCTTCTTCGCTTCGGCTTTGAGCATATCGCGCAGCTCGGCGTCCGTGACCGTCTTGGACGAGGTGACGATCAGGTTGCCCTGGCGTCCGGTGGGCATGTGGCCCGTCTCGGCGCGGCCGTGGCCGTTGCTCTGGGAGAAGCTGGCGATGGGCAACCGCGACATCAGGAAGTTGTCGAGCACGCCGTCCTTGATGAGCTGAACACGCTCAGCGGGCCGGCCTTCGTCGTCGTAGTCGTAGTGGCCGCTGAGCGAGGTGCCGTCGAAAGTTGCGAGCGTGGGGTCATCGGCAACGCTGATGAAGGTGGGGAGAATCTGTTTGCCGACCATCTTGGTGAAGGTCTGGCCTTCTTCGTCGCCGCGCTGGCGCTGGCCTTCGAGCCGGTGGCCGAGCACCTCGTGGAAGAAGACGGCGGCGGCGCGTCCGCTGAGGATGGCCGGGCCGTTGAAGGGCTCCGTGACCGGGGCCGCGCGCAGGGCGGCGAGGCTCTTGGCCATCGCCTCGGTCTTGTCGATGAGGGCCTTCTGGTCGGGCAGGTGCGCGGCGTCGGCGGCCTCGAAGGTCTCGTCGCGGAACAGGTCCATGCCATCGGCGGCGCGGGTGCGGGCCACGACGATGAGCCGCGCTACGCGGCTGGGCGTGGATACCTTCGAGCCTTCAGACGAGACGTAATAGTCGGTCTCGGAGCTTGCCTGGAAGGCGACCGTGTTGAAAAAGACATCGGGATAGTGCTTGAAGATGCCGGAGAGTTCGCGCAGGCGCGCCTCCCATGCGGGGCGGTCCACGTCGAGCGGCGCGGCTGGAGGCAACATGCCCGTCACCGGCTTCTCGGTGGAGAAGTCGGGCGAGGTGTCTTCCTCTTTGGCGCGGACCTGCTGGTCGGTTTTGACTTGCAGGTAGCTGTCAAGTGCGCGTCCATAGCCGCGATTGGTGGCGAACCACAGACTGCTCGCCAACGCTTGCTGATCGTCGGTGAGCGGTAGCGGGACGGTGGTCAGGGCGCTGTTGCGGCGGGTGCCGTGCGTGTTGTCTTCGGCGGGCGTGCCGATGCGCACCTGCACGTCGGCGAAGCGGCGGTGGCTCTCGTTCGAGCTGGTGATGGCGCCGAACTCGGCTGCGATGCCGATGCTGTCGGCGTCGGAGACATCGTAGCTGAGGAAGTAGGGCCGAGGCTGCGCTGCGCCCGGGGCCGTGCTGCCGAGCGACGTCATGGCGCGGTGCAGCTCGGCTTCCATGGTGTCGATGAGTACAGTGCTCGACGAGGCTGCGGGCTTGGGTGGAGCAGCAACGGACTGGACCGGCGCGGCCTCCATCAAAAATACAAGGCTGGCAATCGTGAGGCTGGAGGTGATGGCGCGTCTATTGATTAACATGAAGGTCCGCTTTGCATACAAGATTCGACTGTTGGAGTGTATCGAAAGTTCCTCGCTTCGGGCGTTCGCGTCTAATCTTTCTTCAAAAATCGGCGCGCGAGGTTGCGGGCTGGACATTGTGGGAATATCGTTACACGGCGGTTGAATCCTTGCTGGAGTGTTGCCTGATGCGGTTCCGGTCTCTTGTGTTGTTGCTTGCTGTGCTGGCGGCGAGTTTTGCCTCGCCTGTCTGCCGGGCTCAGTCGCCTGCCCAGCCGAGTACCGGGCAGGCATCTCAGGCAGAGACGCCCGCGAAGCCGGCCTACTCGCTGCCGCCCGAGAAGCTGAAGCAGGCCATCGAGTACTCGCGCATCCGCGTGGTGTTGGACTTTGCGGAGAGTGGATGGGGCATCGTGATGCTTGTCCTGCTGCTGGCGCTGGGCATTGCGCGATGGATGCGGGACGCGGCTGTGAAGTCCAGCGGGAACCGGTGGGCGCAGGGCTTTCTGTTTACCTTTCTCTTTTTGCTCATCACGACTCTGTTGACGCTGCCTTTGGATATGTACGGACACCATGAATCGGTACGGTTCGGGCAGTCGGTGCAGGGCTGGGGGAGCTGGTTCGGGGACCAGGCGAAGAGCTTCGGGTTGACGTTCGTGCTGGGCGGGTTGTTTGTGATGCTGCTCTTCTGGGTCATCCGCAGGTCGCCCCGGCGGTGGTGGTTCTGGTTCTGGATTCCGGCGATGGCGGCGGTGGTCTTTGGCGTGTTCATCGCGCCGGTGGTCATCGACCCGATCTTCAACAAGTTTGAGCCGCTGGAGAAGACGAATCCGGCCCTCGTCGAGCGGCTGGAGCAGGTTGTCCAGCGGGGCGGTATCTCGATTCCTCCCAGCCGGATGTTTCTGATGAAGGCCAGCGAGAAGGTGACGGGGCTGAACGCCTACGTCACCGGCTTCGGCCCCTCGAAGCGCGTCGTGGTGTGGGACACGTCGGTCCAGAAGGCCACGCCGGACGAGATCCTGTTCATCTTCGGGCACGAGATGGGGCACTATGTGCTGGGACACATCCGCTCGACCATCGAGTTTCTGGGCGTGCTGCTGCTGATTGAGTTCTACCTGGGCTACCGGGGCGTCCGGTGGCTGATTCGGCGGTACGGCGGGCGGTGGGGCGTCGAGTCCGAGAATGACTGGGCGGCGCTGGTGGTGCTGATGCTGGTGCTCTCGGTGCTCTCGTTTGTGAGCGAGCCGATTGTGAACGGCTACAGCCGAGCGCACGAGCACGCAGCCGATGTCTACGGGCAGGAGGCGATTCATGGCATCGTGGCCGATCCGCAGACGACCGCGCAGCAGGCCTTTCAGTTGCTCGGCGAGGCTTCGCTGACTGATCCCAATCCGAACCGGTTTGTCGAGTTCTGGACGTTCAGCCATCCCTCCGTTGCCAGCCGTGCGGCGTTTGCTGCATTTTACAATCCCTGGGTACCCGGCGAGCATCCAAAGTACTTCAAACGCTGATGCACGTAAGGTCGAATACTTCTATGTCTCACGATTGTTTATTTTGCAAGATCGTCGAAGGTACGATTCCTGCCAACCGCGTCTGGGAAGACGAGCTTTCCATCGCTTTCCCGGACATCAACCCACAGGCACCGACGCACCTGCTCATCATTCCGAAGCAGCACATTGCGTCCCTGGCCAAGGCGGACCCGGAGCACAAGCCGCTGGTCGGGCATCTGATGGCGGTGGCGACGGAGATCGCCCGTGCGCAAAAGCTGGATCACGGGTTCAGGGTGGTCATCAATACGGGCGACCACGGTGGCCAGACGGTGCATCATCTGCACCTGCACCTGCTGGGCGGCAGGGCCATGCACTGGCCTCCGGGGTAGTACTCCCTCCCCTACTTAAGTACTCAAAGTCCTTTGAACAAAGGAGTTAGGTCCGGACACGGTGGTGTCCCCATTTGAATCTGCTCATCGTTGGCATGATCACGATGCGGCCTTTCTCGGGTGGACACACCCGCGTTGAGGACAGGGCTTGCGACGTTCAGTTGCATGGAATGCCGCGAAATTCCCTACACGTTCACCGCCATGCCTTCGACGCTGGAGAAGCCGTCGAGCAGCGCCTCGGCGACGGTGGGGTGGGCGTGGATGGTGAACATCATCTCCTCGACCGTCGCTTCGAGTTCAAGCGCGGTGACGGCTTCGGCGATGATCTCCGTCGCATACGGCCCGATGATGTGGACGCCGAGCACCTCGCCGTGCTTCGCGTCGGCGACGACCTTCACAAAGCCGTCGTGCGCGTCCACGATGGTCGCCTTCGAGTTGCCGACGAAGGGGAACTTGCCCACCTTGACCTGATAGCCGGCTTCCTTCGCCTTGGCTTCGGTCAGGCCCACGCTGGCAATCTGCGGGTCGGTGTAGGTGCAGCCGGGGATGCGGGTCTTGTTGACGGCACGCGCGTATTTTCCTGCGAGCCGCGCCGCGACGACCAGGCCGGCCATGGAGCCGACGTGCGCCAACTGCGGCAGTCCGGCGACGATGTCGCCGATGGCATAGACGCCCGGCTCGGCGGTCTCCATCCACTCGTTGACGACGATGTAGCCGCGGTCGGGCGTGATCTTCGTCTTCTCCAGACCGACGTTTGCGGTGCGCGGCGCGCGGCCTACGGCGACGAGCACCCGCTCGGCCTGTTTGGACTGCGGCTTGCCGTTGGCGTCGGTCCAGGAGACGAGCACGCCGTCCTTGTTCTTCTCGATCTTCGTGTCCTTCACGGAGAGGCCGACCTCGATGCCGCGTTTTTTGAAGAGGCGCAGCAGCTCTTTGCTGACGTCTTCGTCTTCGGCGGGGACCATGCGAGGCAGCATCTCAAGCACCGTCACTTCGGCTCCGAAGCTGCGGAAGATGGACGCGAACTCGACGCCCACCGCGCCCGAGCCGATGACGACCAGCGACTTCGGCATCTCGGCGATCTTGAGGATCTCGTAGTTGGTCAGGATGGTCTCGTCAGCCTTGAGGCCGGGCAGCATCCGTGCGTCCGAGCCTGTGGCGAGCACGACCTTCTTCGCCTTGACGGTCTCGGCCTTGCCGTCGGCCAGCTTGACATCGACGGTGAAGACGCCGTCCTTCGCCGGTCCGGCGAGCGTGCCGAAGCCTTTGAAGGTCGTAATCTTGTTCTTCTTCATCAGGAAGTCGAGGCCTTTGGTGTGGCGCGAGATGACGTCGTCTTTGCGCGCGAGCAGGCCCTTCCAGTTCAGCTTCGGCGCGGTGACGTCGATGCCGAAGCGGTCGGCGTGCTTGAGGTGGTCCCAGATCTCGGCTGAGAAGAGCATGGCCTTGGTGGGGATGCAGCCCCAGAGCAGGCATGTGCCGCCGAGCCGGTCGTTCGCGTCAATCAAGGCCACCTTCAGGCCGTACTGCGAGGCGCGAATCGCGCAGGTGTATCCGGCCGGACCGCCGCCAACCACTACCACGTCAAAGATCGTATCTGCCAAAGGGAAATCTCCAATCTGTCTAGGCTATCTTGTCTACAAAAATTTTAGCTTACGCCCGCTGTCGAGCCTGGGTTCACTCCAGGCTTTCGATGGCAGAATGTTGCATCGTTGAAATACCTTTCCGATTGACACACGGCAATTCCTCCCTATATCGTTCGCGCTGCTTCCAGCAGAGTCTCTTCGGTACTCGGTTCATCGGGCCTTTTTTGTCACACCTTTCACCGGGCCATTCGGACACGCCCACTCCCCGGGGCGCGCGACGTAAATCTAAGGAGAACTCAATATGTGCAAGCTCATGCTCTGTGCTCTGCTTCTTGTTCCCGCCTCCATGCTGGCGCAATCGTCACCCAATATGGTCGCGGCAGTTAACGTCACCACCCCCAAGCCGGGCACGACCGCGCAGTGGGAGGCGGGACGGAAAGAACACTCGGCCTTCCACGCCACTCAAAAGGACGCCTGGCCTGTCTACGTCTGGCAGATTCTGTCGGGCGACCGTACCGGCTCCTACGCCTCGGTAGAGCCAGGACATCACTGGAGCGACTTCGATGCCCATGAAGCATTCGACAAACTCGACGAGCCGGAGATTGCGAAGAGCATCCTGCCCTACTCGGCTGGTAACACGATGGGGCTTTACATCTTTCGCAACGATCTTAGTCGCACCCAGCCCCCGCAACTCCCGCGAAGATGAGCACCATCATCAGCTTCAGCATCATTCCGGGACACGGGAACGACTTCGCCGACGCACTCAAGAAGATCAACGCGGGCTTGCAGAAATCCAAATACCCCGACCAACCCTCCCGTTGGTATCAGCTCGCCAACGGCGGCGACGCACCCCAGTATGTACTTGTCATCGACCGCGCATCCTGGGCCGATCTCGAGTCGCCGGAGAAAACAATGACAGCGGCGCTCAAAGAGGCTTATGGCGACGCCGGTCCTCAACTGCTCGAACAGCTCGACCGCGCCTGCTCCAAAATCACCACCGAACTGTGGGTCTATCGCCCCGACCTGAGCTATATCCCTCAACAATAGCCATCCATGAGCGGCTGATGGAGAGTCTTAGCTGTCTTTGCGGTAGAGGAGGTCGCGGATGGCGCTGCGGCGGGCGGCGTTTCCTTCGCGGTCGGTCTTGTGCCGTTCGCCGCCGGAGATGGGCCCGTCGGAGTCGGGTTCGCTGCATGCTGGGCAGCGGTTGGCAAAACCGGGCTTGCCGGGCCTGAGCTCGAACTCTTCACCACAGACGGTGCAGACTTTGATGGGAAACGGCATCGCGGTTTTTATTTTAATGAAATCGCTCGGCGGCTTCTACTGGCGCGACGCAGGCCGATGGGGGTAGTATTTCGGCCATGGTTGCGCGGCGGCATGTTGTAGCACCGCTAATGTTCGCAACGAAAGATGGCGCCCGGCGAGACCAGGCGCCATCTTTCTGCGAAAGGCCGGACGGCGAGAGCTGTGCGGAAGCGCCGCGTGAGACAACCTGATTGCATTTTTGAAAGTCCAATTCTGGCAGCTATGGTTGACATCGATCTTCTCGTGGATGCGCTTCGAGCCAAGGGGCATGAGGTGAAGTATGTCCATCGCGTTCCCGGCAATGCCGGTGAATGGGAGTTCACCATTGACGGCGAGTACCTGAACCTGGAAGAGGCAAGGCGCGTTCTCGAACTGGACAACAGAAGTAACGACGGGTAGGCGTCGCGCAGGGTGCACATGCACCGCTTCAATGACGGCCGCTGTCTCGCGTGACATCGAGCTTTGCCAGCATCCGGCGGGCGGAGCTTCGTTTCGCAAAGTTGGAGTGCGCGCTTGAGGCTGTCTCGCAGGGGCGGTACTCGACGCGGTTGCGGCCGTTGCCTTTGGCGCGGTAGAGCGCGCGGTCGGCCATCTTCAGGAGTCTCTCGCGCCCCATCCTCGCGCAGGGCATGCAGGAGGAGACGCCGCAACTGACGGTCGTCCAGAGCGTCTGTCCTGCGGCCACCTGTTCGGGAACCGGGGTGCCGACCATCTCGACGAGACGGCGGACGCGCTCGGCGGCGACCAGGGCTTTGTCGAGTCCGGTGTCGGGCAAGAGCATGACGAACTCCTCGCCGCCGAAGCGCGCGGCGAAGTCCTGCTGGGTGCGCAGGGCCTGGGTGAGCAGGCTGCTGACGCGACGAAGCACCTCGTCTCCATAGAGGTGGCCGTAGACGTCGTTGACGATCTTGAAGTGGTCGATGTCGATGACGATGGCGCTGAGCGGAGTGCCGGCGAGCATGCCCTCGGTCCAGAGCTGCTCGAAGCGCTCCTCGAAGGCGCGGCGGTTGGGCAGCTCGGTCAGCTTGTCGATGTTGGAGAGCCGGTGCAGCTCGGCTCCCTGCAGCTCGCTGTTGAGGAAGAGCAGATAGCTCAGCCGCTCTTCGCGCTCGAGGCTGTGGCCTGCCATCAGCGTGATGGCCATGCCGAGCGTCATCATGCTGACGCCGACGATTTTTTCCGACAACATCATGCCGGTCGCGTGGAAGGCGTACCAGAGGCCGGCAGCGAGCATCAGCGCAGTGGAGCTTGCCGCGTAGAGAAAGCGCAGCCGCATGACGACGTTCACAAACAGGGCGGTGATCAGCACGGAGATCAGCCCGAAGGCCGTGGTTGCGGCCGTTGCGTCGCCTTCGACGCGCAGGTTGATGAGGCAGATGATCACCATGCCCGCGGCGATGCTCCCCTCGCGCGCCCAGGCCTTCAGGTCGAGCCGCATCATGTAGTTGACCAGCAGAGCGAGGGGAGTGACGATCTCGGCCTGCTTCACCATCTCGCCCAGCATCCGGTCTTTGACGAGCAGGTAGTCCACCAGCAGGCACAGGTTGAAGAAGGCGATCGCGAGCAGGCCCTCGATCCACAGGCGGCGCGAACGCTCCCTGGCCGTGTCGGTTTCGAACTGCTGTTCGAGCGGGCGCGGGAAGCCGAGTGTGCCAAAGTGGCGGCGTCTCAGCCTCGCAATCTCTCGATCGACCAGGTGACGGTCGGTGGCCACGGATGCAGGAGCTTCCATCGCAGCGGTCGGGTTGCCGGGTACAACGCAAGGCCGGCGGGACCCTTGTCTCCTGCTAAGAGCCTATGTACGTTGCTTTATTGGCGCCATCAACCATTTATCCGAGGTGTCGCACGAAAGATGTAGAGAGCTGGGCAGTCAGGCGCGGATACGCGACAGGGTCGCCTGGTCCATCGCTCCGCCGAAGTACCTGCGCAGGGCTTCGGCAAAGACGCCGCCATGCTCTTCGGCCTCTGCGAAGAGCGTCATGGAGGAGTGGAACTTGAGGTCGTCGGGGTAGCCGAAGATCTCGCCGATAGTTCTGCCTTCGACGCCCAGCACGATCTGCGTCGCCTCGCGCAGTCGCGCCCCTAACACCTCGTGCGCGAGATAGGCACGTGCCTCCGGCAGGCCGGAGATGGCGAAGCGCACTGCCATCGGGCTTGAGCCGAGGCCGTGAATCTGAGGAAAGACAAACCACATCCAGTGGCTCTGTTTTTCTCCGGCTCGTAACTCTGCGCAGGCTCTCGCATAGACGCTGGCCTGGGCCTCCACGAACCGTTCGAGGTTGTACCTGTCATTCATCGCCGTCAGAATACGCCCGGTGCGCACGGCAGCCAACGCAGTTGCCCGCAACCAGTTATCTAGCTCAGGCATCTATTGTTATGAGGATGTTCGGCAGGCTGCCGGCGCATCAGGGAGACGGCCCCGGGTTCGAGAGAAAATGTTTTCTCTTTTCGTGGCGGTTCAGAGTACTCAGGTTCGTCTAACCTTCGCCCGGCAGAGAGAATAGGGCATTGAAAACACGGCGATGTCCCCTTTTCCTGCTGAATTGGTATCCAACGTGCTGCCATGCAAAGTGCAGCACATGCGGCCGAAGTTGACCGCAGAAAGCAGGACAAAACGATGGCAGCAACACCAACATTTACGTGCGTATGTGGGATCCAGAAGAAATCCAGCAATCACTGGGTCCTGGCCAAGGTTACGTCGCGCGGAATCACCTTTATGCCGTGGGACTGGGATCTTGCGCTCTCCAGCGACATCATCACCCTCTGTGGAGAGGGCTGCGCTTCGGCGCTTCTGAGCCGTTCTCTCGGTGACTGGAAACGTCCGGCGCCCGTCAGCGCCGCCACTCCCATCAGGGTCGTTGAAGATCCGGAGCTGGCTGTAGCTTGAGTATTTTCCCGGGCGGCGCAGAGTAAAAAGCCGCCTGCCCCAGCCTGTGCTTTGACCCTCCGAGCTTCTTCCGTCTCCAAAGCCTTCGCCTTCAGGACCGCACCGGTGTCTTGCCGGGGCTGGCGCGAGTGTGCCGTACAGCAAAGACACACGTTTGTCTTCGGCACATTTCGCTCCATCTGTGGCAAGATGTTTACGGTGTCTTGCGGCCTGCTCTGTCGTCGCCAATGCCCGCTGCGTGTGCGGCTGCTCGACACGGCCAAAGAAAACGGAATGGAGAGTCGATGCATCGCGGTCAACGTACAACCTTGTCTTCTGCCCGAATCAAGTCAGGTTTCGACAGCTTGCTGAAAATACGCTCCCGAGGGCGAACATGGGAAAGCCCGGGGCTAAAGCCCTTTGAAATTGCTGTCTTTTTCGCAGGGCTGAAGCCCTGCGCTCCCACCGAAAAGCCCGGGCGTCGAGCTTTTCGGCAAGCCATCAAGTCATGCATGATGATGGGCCTGCTCGCCTGTTTTGCCGCGACCGCGTTCGCAGCCAGGGCAAAGCCCGACTTCGGCCCGAATGTCGCCGTCTTCAGTCCGTCGATGTCGTCTGCCGACATCCAGCGGAAGATCGATGAGGTCTATGCCGTCCAGCGGCACAACGAGTTCGGTCCTGAGCGCAATGCATTTCTGTTTCTGCCCGGCAACTATAACGTCGATGTTCCGGTCGGCTTCTACACGGAGGCAGTCGGACTGGGCGCTTCGCCCAACGACGTTCACATCACGGGCAACGTTCATGCCGACGCCAGCGCGCCGAACAACAATGCCACCACTACCTTCTGGCGCGGGGTTGAGAACTTCTCCGTAACGCCGACAGACGGCACGATGCAGTGGGCCGTCTCGCAGGCCGTGCCGTTTCGGCGGATGCACGTGCTCGGCAATCTGGTGCTGCACCAGAAGCACGGCTGGGCCAGCGGAGGCTGGATGTCCGACTCCTTGATTGACGGCAATGTGGACTCAGGCACGCAGCAGCAGTGGATCTCGCGCAACAGCGAGTGGAAGTCGTGGACCGGCTCGAACTGGAACATGGTCTTCGTCGGTGTTCCCAATCCGCCCGCGGGTGACTGGCCTTCGCCACCCTACACGAAGATTGCGAAGACGCCAGTGGTACGCGAGAAGCCGTTCCTTCAGGTGGATGCGCGCGGCAACTACAGTGTTCGCGTGCCTGCGCTGGTGCGCGATAGCGAGGGTATTACGTGGCGCTCGGGCTCGACTCCGGGCAAGACGATTCCGCTAGCGAAGTTTTACCTTGCGCATCCCGGCGACACGGCTGCGGCAATCAACGCGCAGTTGAGCAAGGGCAAGAATCTGCTGCTCACGCCCGGTGTCTACGAACTGACGGAGCCGATTCGCGTGACGCGGCCTAACACCGTTGTGCTTGGTCTTGGGTTTGCGACGCTGAAGCCCACGCACGGCACAGCAGCGATGACGACGGCTGACGCTGACGGCATCATCGTTGCGGGCATCCTCTTCGACGCAGGCGAAATGAAGTCTCCTGTGCTGCTTGAAGTTGGCCCGGCAGGCAGCCATGCCTCGCACGCCAACGATCCCATTTCGCTGGAAGATGTCTTCTTCCGCGATGGCGGTGCGGGCGCGGGCAGCGTGGTAAGCAACCTCATCGTCAACGCGAACGACACCATCATCGACCACACCTGGATATGGCGCGCCGATCATGGCCGCGGCGTCGGCTGGACCGAGAACCTCTCCGACAATGGCCTTGTCGTCAACGGCGATAACGTGACTGCCTACGGTCTCTTCGTCGAGCACCACCAGAAGTATCAGGTGCTGTGGAACGGCAATCACGGACGCACTTACTTTTATCAATCCGAGATTCCCTATGACCCGCCTACGCAGGCCGACTACACCAGCGCGCCGGGCACGGACGGATGGGCTTCGTACAAAGTGGCTGCGAGCGTCACCTCGCACGAGGCCTGGGGACTGGGCGTGTACAGCGTGTTTCGTCACCCGGATATTGTGCTGACGCGCGCGATTGAAGTGCCCAAAGCTCCCGGCATTCGCTTTCACGACATGATTACGGTGTGCCTGGGACGCAATGGCGGCATCGAGAACGTCATCAACGATGCGGGCGGGGCGACATCGATCAAGCCGCGCGTCACTCCCAAAGTTACAGAGTATCCGTAAATGTCTCGGCTAAATCCCGAAGCGAAACGCAGATTCCCTTCGGGAATGACAACAAATCCCGCTGCGGAGGATGAGGACGCGAGGACTACATCTAGCGGTCTTCGATGGCGCTGGGGTGCTTGCCGGTGAAGGCGGAGCAGCAGGTTGTGCCTGAGGGCTTGAACTCCATGAACTCGACGCGGGTGAGGTCGGGATCGAAGAGGTTGAGCTGCATCTTGCCGTCGCGGCCCGTCTGGGTCTTCGTACAGTTGGGACCCTGGCAGTGGTTGCGGGCAAGCACGGCGACGGCATCGGCCATGTGGTCAACGCCGAGCGAGAAGTGAAAGTCGCTGCCAAGCTGGTGCGCGCTGGGTGGGGGAGCGTCGGCGGAGCGCATCATGTACTCGATCCAGTCGGTGCCGTCGGGGACCTGGCTGGAGATATAGTCGAGTTCGCCCTCTTTGCGCCCGCCGTACCAGTAGGGGCGGAAGCCGAGGATGCCGCGCCAGAAGGCGTCTTCGGCGGCGCGATTGTGGACCATGAAGCCGGTGTGGATGATGCGGTGCGAGGCTGCGCGCGGCGAGATCACCTTTGTTGACGCGGGAGTCTGCTGGACGAAGTAGACGAAGTGGCCCTCGGGGTCGCGCACGGCGAAGCTGCCGTGGCGGAGGGGCTGGTCGATGTTGACGTGATGGGCTTCGATGTATTTCTCAAGCGCGCGGACGTTGCGCGTGGTGAAACCGATGGCGGCGATGCGTGACTGGGGCGCGGGCGTGGGCATCGGGATGAGTTCGAGCGATTGCGAGTCGCTGACCAGATAGGTGAGGACGCCGTTGCGCGTGGCGTGGTCGTAGCCGAGCGTCTGGCCGTAGAAGTCCTCCGACGCCTGCATGTTGGAGGCGTACATACGCACGAAGGCGATGCCGGTGATGGCCGGGCGCTCGGGCTGCGCAGGCGCAAGCGTAACGGCGGCGAACAACAGCATGAGGGCAGAAGCAGTTTTTCGCATAGGCGGCCACTTTAGTGGAGCGCCGGAGCGAAGTCAAAGCTAAAGCGGTTTCGGTCTCGTTGTGACAGTCGAGTCGGAGAGTTGTAGTTTCCCACCCTTTGTGCAAAAGACGCACAAAGGATGGGGCACCCGAAGTTTTGTAACCACTTGAACTAAACATGCTCTAAAACAGTTGATTGCAGGGGAACTACGACGTGGGCGTGGGTTCGACGCGCTCGATATGCATGACGAGGTAGTCCTGAGGCAGCTTGTGGGTGATGCCGTGCTGTCGCACCAGCGTGGTGAGCTGCGCGTAGTGCCGGATACAGTGCAGGAGCGCGTGAAAGAGCACGGTCTTGCGCGTGGAGCGGGCTGGGCCCAGCGTGCGCGTGATGAATTCGAGCGGTTCGTCCCAGTTAATTGGGCCGTCGGCCAGAAGCTGACGGAAGCGCGTCATGGCGCGGTCGTGCGTGGCATAGATGGATTCCACTGAGTCGAAGGGGATGTCCTTGTAGTCGGTGATGAGCTCGCCGGCAAGCTGCTGGGCGTAGCGAAGCTCGGGCGCGACGATGTGTTGCAGCAGCTCGGCCACGGTTTTGGCTCCGGCAATGTCGCAGGGGAACGAGAGGACCTCGGGGTGCGCGGTGAGCAGCTTGCGCCACTCGGCGTGCGTGTGCTCGTTCCAGGCAATCAGGTCATCGACGGAAAGGGCCGGCTGGGGCATGGGACTCCTCGGGTGTGGTTTTGGGGATTGGATGTGGCCGCGCGGCTCCGGTCGCACGGTTTTAAGCCCAACGCCGAAGCGAATTTGGCCGGAGTGGTTTGCGCCCCATGAAAGAAGACAGAAAGATTACGTCAATCTTATGTCTTCCCTGTGGTTTACTGCTGCGGTGCGGGAAATTGTGTTCAAACCGGCCACGACCGCGGAAGAGCTGCGGCAGATTCACCGGCTGAACCATCGGACGTTTGCCGAAGAGCTGGGCCAGTATGCGAGCAATGAGAGCGGCGTTCTGGTGGACCGCTTCGATGGCGCGAACCGGTACTTCGTTGCCAAGAGCGGCGATGCCGTCATCGGCATGATCTCGATCAACAGCACGGCGCCTTTTTCGATTGAGAAGCGGCTGCCGAATCCTGCCGAGACGCTGACCTCGATTCCGGGGCCAAGCGAGGTTCGGCTGCTGGCGATCAAGAATGATGCTCGCCGCGGCACCGTGCTCGCGGGCTTGTTCTGGCAGGTCTACGCGGAGGCGCGCAATCAGGGCCGCTCGCATCTGCTGATCTCCGGCATTGCGGAGCGGGCGGAGATGTATCGCGCGCTCGGCTTCCGCGACCTGGGTGCGGCGGTGCCGTCGGGCGCGGCGAACTACATACCGATGGCGATGGAGCTTGCCGATACCTCCGTTGAACGGAAGGCGAGGAGATTTGAAGCGTGGTGGCAGCGGCGCGCGCGTGAGCCGGTGAGTCTGCTGCCCGGGCCGGTGCAGATCTCGCGCGCGGTCAGGCAGGCGTTCGAGCACACGCCGATCTCGCATCGAGCCGACCGGATGATCGAGGCCTACGCCGGCGTGCGCGGAACACTGAGCGAGCTGGCCGGCGGTCTTCCTGTCGCGCTGATGACCGGCAGCGGAACGCTGGCGAACGATGCGGTCGCGGCGTGTCTGCGGGCGCGGTTCGGAGACGCTCCGGGCGTGGTCGTGGCCAACGGCGAGTTTGGCGAGCGGCTCGTGCGGCAGGCCCACGCGGCAGGATTGCACTTTGATGCGCTCGCGTGGAGATGGGGCGAGCGGTGGAACTTCGACACGATCGAGGCCCGGCTGCGCGATGGCGCCGCGTGGGTGTGGTGCGTGCATCTGGAGACAAGCACCGGCCAGTTGAACGACCTGCCGCGCCTGAGCCGGTTGTGTGCGAAGCATGGGGCGACGCTGGCGGCGGACTGTGTCAGCAGCCTGGGCGCGGTGCCGCTGGAGGACTGCCGGGTGGCGCTGGCCTCCGGGGTGAGCGGCAAGGCCCTTGGCTCGTATGCGGGATTGGCGATGGTCTTTGCTGAGGAGCGCATTCTTGCCGACACCTCCTTTGAGCGCGTTCCGGCTACGTTCAACCTCAGGGAGAACATCGCACAGCGCGCGCCGATGTATACCGTCGCTTCGCCTCAGTTGCTGGCCCTGCAAGAGGCGCTCGATGAAAACTATGGCGATGCCGAGAGCCGCGAACGACGTTATGAGCACTACCGTGCGCTGGGCGCGTGGGTGCGGATGATGTTGCGTCGGCAGGGAATGCCTCCGCTGGTGGACGATGAGACGGCTGCGCCTGTCATCTGCACCTTTGAGCTTGATGACGTGGGCGTAGCGGCGCGGTGCTGCGACGCCGGGTTCCAGATTGCCCACGAGAGCGGCTATTTGCAGGAGCGCGGATGGGGACAGATCAGCATCATGGGCGACCTGAACCGGGAGAGCGTCGAGGGAGTCTTTGAGGTGATGCGACTGGCAAGCACTGGCAGTAGTCAGACGCATCCTGAGACCGATGCTGAGAGATCGCCAGAACTCTCCCTGTTGAGTTAGGGAGGTTCGATGAAGTCCGCGAAGATGGCCTCAGAGACTGAACAGGCTGAGGAAAAGGTCCATCCATCAGCATGTCCAGAAGGACCCAGGGCTAAAGTCCCTTGAATTTGCCGGCTTTTTCGCAGGGCTGAAGCCCTGCGCTCCCACCGAAAAACTCTTTGGTAAATGCAGCAACAGGTAGACCGGTTAGCGAGTGTAGGAGGTCTGCGTCTTTTCGGCGTGTCGCTCCACGGCGAGCTGGATCAGGCGGTCGATGAGCTTTTTGTACGAGAGCCCGCTGGCCTGCCACAGCTTCGGGTACATGCTGATGCTGGTGAAGCCGGGCATGGTATTGATCTCGTTCAGGTAGATGCGGGATGTCTTCCCTTTGCCTGCGGGCCCCATCAGGAAATCGACGCGGGCAAGGCCCGAGCAGTCGCAGGCGCGGAAGGCGGCGATGGCCATCTCGCGGACCTGCTTTGCCTCCTGCTTCGAGAGCTTTGCCGGGATGATAGGAACGCTGTTGTCGGAGACGTACTTCGCGTCGTAATCGTAGAACTCGGCTCCGGGGACGATCTCGCCGACAACGGAGGCCTCGGGCGCGTCATTGCCGAGGACGGCCACCTCCAGCTCGCGCGGCTTTGCGCCGGGTCCGCCGACTCCCTGCTCGACGATGAGCTTGCGGTCGAAGCTGGCGGCCAGATTCATTGCACCGTTGAGTTCTGCTCGGTTGTGGACCTTGCTGATGCCGACCGACGAGCCGAGGTTCGCGGGCTTGACGAAGACCGGGTAGGCCAGATGCTTTTCGATGAGGACAATCGATCGCTTGGGTTCGGCCTGCCACCGATTGCGCAGAATGCCCACGTGCGGGGTCTGAGGCAGGCCCGCGGCGCTGAAGAGCTGCTTCATCACAACCTTGTCCATGCCGGTGGCCGAACCCAGCACGCCGGAGCCGACATACGCAATGTCGGCAAGCTCCAGGAGCCCCTGGATGGTGCCGTCTTCGCCGAAGGTGCCGTGCAACACGGGGAAGATGACGTCGAAGCTGCCGGGAAGAACGTTCGCCTGATGGACCAGATTTGTACCGGGAGAAGACTTCTTCAGGGCTGCGGATGGCTTTGCGCCTTCGAGCATCCGCTGGGAGTCGCCGGGCGTGAGCCAGAGGCCCTGCTTCGTGATGGCGACGGGGACGACCTCGTACTTGTTCCTGTCGATAGCGTGCAGGATAGACGCGGCGGAGCGGATGGAGACTTCGTGCTCGCCGGAGCGGCCGCCGAAGAGAATGCCTACACGGAGTTTGCGGGAGGACTGCTTTTTCGTCATGCGTAGCTCAAGTCTCTCCTAATTCTCGCAGGTGACAGACGAAAAAAAATCGGGAGTGGAGACTTGGTTATTCCCGTGCGCGCCTCGCGCGTTTTCTTCCCAACCTCCGGCGTGTAGTCTTTTGGGAAAGGAGAATCTATGTCGGAAGAAGATCTGAGAGCGGAGCTGGAGCGGCTGCGTGCGGAGAACGAATCGCTGAAGAACAGAGGCACGCGCGGGCTTGGCCTGAAGGTGAGCGAAAAGGGTGCGGTGTCGCTCTACGGCGTGGGACGGTTCCCCGTGACGCTCTACAAGGAACAGTGGCGCAAGATTCTTGGTATGGCGGCCGAGATCGAGGAGTTCATCAAGCAGAACGAAGCCAGCCTGAAGGCGAAGGAGTAGCCTTCTCCCGGATGGAAGGACGGATGCATCATGCAGGCCGCTAAACCATCGCGCACTGCGCTACGTGTAGCAATGCGGCGTGCGGCGCATCAGCTCTATGATGCGAAGCCGCTTGTGCTCGACGACCCGGTCGCGGTGCCGATTCTGGGGAGCGCCTACGCGGAAGAGTTGCGCCGCACGCCTGTGCGCCCGGACCGTCCGTGGTCGGTGGCGCTGCGTGCCTTTATGGTGGCGCGCAGCCGCTTTGCCGAGGACCATCTGGCGAGCGCTGTGGCCAGTGGCGTCGAGCAATATGTATTGCTTGGCGCGGGGCTCGATACCTTTGCCCATCGCAATCCGCACGCGCGGCTCCGCGTCTTCGAGGTGGACCACCCCGCCACGCAGCAGTGGAAGCGCGAGCTGCTCGCCAAGGGCAAGCTCTCTGCTCCCGAACGCCATACGTACATCCCCGTGGACTTCGAGACCCAGACGCTGGCCGCGCAACTGGAAGAGGCTGGCTTCGACCGCCGCGCTCCCGCGTTCTTTGCGTGGCTTGGAGTTGTGCCGTACCTGACTCTGCCCGCCTTTCGCTCGACTGTCGCGTACATCGCGTCGCTGCCGCAGGGTACGGGGCTTGCGCTCGATTACTCTCAGCCGCGCCATGCGCTGCCGCCGCTTGAAAGGCTTGCGCTGGACTCGCTCGCCTCGCGCGTGCAGCAGGCAGGCGAGCCGTTCCAGCTCTTCTTCACTCCGGCGGAGATTGCCGCCGAGTTGGCTGCCTTCCGCGGCATCGAAGATCTCGGCTCGCCGGAGATGAACGCACGCTACTTTGCCGGGCGCAGCGATTCACTGAAGCTACGGGGCGCGGCAGGGCGGCTGCTCTGCGCATGGCTTTTGGGAGACTCTGATTAAGTCCTGCTTTGTTAAGGGTACGGCTTCAGCTGTGCCGCAAACCGCCTATTTTGAATAAGGCTTTAGCCCCCGAGGGAACCTTCTCGAACTTAATCAAACTTCTCTAACGGTGATTGCTTTGCATAAGTCCAGGATCATTTCCGTTGACGCGTGACGCGAGTTCTTGCGTAATCTTCACCGAGTTCACCGAGGCCCGAACGGTGGTGCAGGAACTGAAGTACAAAATCAGCGGTGGTGCGGGAGGTCGGGTGGCAGCGGGACGCGGACTGCGTGTGGAAAGTAGATGTTGGGGTTGGTGGCGAGCGAGGGCACGTCCATGGTATTGCAGACGTAGGTGACGAGCAGGTCGCCGGGGGTCTCGAACTCGGGATGCTCTTTGCCCGCGTAGCAGAGCGTGTTCTTGTCGTGCGTGGGGCCGGGAGCCATTTCGGGGACGCGGTAGATGGTCTCGCCTACGGTCCATGGGCCGGTGAGGTCGGGCGCGGTGCGCAGGATGATCTTGTCGGTGAAGCCGGCGGGGTCGAACATGACAGCGAGCCACTGCTTGAGCGCGGTGTGGTAGCGGATTGAGAGTTCGGAACTGCCGGTCTGCATGACCTCTTTGGCGTGCGTGGGGTCGAAGCCGGGTTTCCACGTGCCGTCGGTGGCGAGGTATTCGAGGTGCGCGGCGGGATTTTCGAGGCCGCTGAGCGGGATGCGCGTGACGAGCAACGGGCGCGTGCCGGACTCGTAGAGCGCGAAGAGGTAGGCGTAGTCGCCATGAACGACGGTGGTGGCGGAAGGATAGGCTTTGACGCCATCGGGGACGAGCGGGTGGATGGTGACGCTCCAGTGCTGCGGGTCGCGGTCGAGGTGCGACACCTCGGCCAGATCAGAGCCACAGGTCTCGAAGTCCATGGTCCACGCGGTGGGCTTGGTGGCGTGGCGAATGCAGAGCAGTGTGACCCAGAGTTTGCCGCGCGCGGTGAAGCCGTCGAGCGCCCAGTACCAGTGCTCGGGGTTCGCGGGCGAGAAGTAGCTCTCGGCGTGGCTGTCTTTGTCGCGCTTGATGACGTACTGAAGGTGCCAGTTGCCTTTGGCGTCGCAGGTGGAGATGCCGAGGCTGTTGTGAACCTGGCGCGGGACGTTGTTGGTGACGACGCGCTCTTTGCCGTAGAGCGTGTCGCCGAAGATCCAGACGTCGCGGCCATCGTGGAGCGGGATGGAGTACGCAGCGTCCGCGCCCTGCCAGCCGAGAGGCTTGTTCTGCTCCAGCGGAAAGCTGGGCGTGCAGGGCGCGGCGTGCGCCAGGCCGGGAGAGAGAAGTACGGCAGCAACAGACCAGAGCATGTGGCGAAGCAAAGACACCGGCGAACTCCTCAATGTTGGACGATGCGGCGTGGTGGAAGCCACGCCCTTTCTTTAACGGATGAGTTTGATGGAGAGCTGGACCTGGCGCGACGTGCCTATACCGATCGTGCTGCCTACGGTGGAGGCGCTGCGTCCGAAGTTGGGGTCGGTTGTATTGCCGTCGGGGTTGGCGAAGTTGGGATGGTTGAAGATGTTGAAGAGGTCGGTGCGGAATTGCACTCTCCACTTGTCTCCCACGGCGGTGTTCTTGATCGCCGCGACGTCGAACTGGGCGAACCGTGGCCCGGTGCCAGCGTTGCGCGGCACGTTGCCGAAGTCGCTGGACGGTGGCGTCACGAATGCTGCGCTGTTGAACTGATTGTTCGGCGAGCTATAGTTCTTTGCGCGAACGGAGGAGATTGACGCGCCGGGCGCGAAGTTCGGGCGCTGCGGCGTGCCGTAGTCGTTGGGAACGTTGGTGGTGATGTTGACCGGCAGACCGCTGCGAACGGACGCAATGGCTCCAAGGCTCCAGCCCCGGCCCAAAGCGCGCGGCACGGAACCGATGGTCGGTGCCTGGAAGAAGGCGTCGGCGGTGAAGTTGTTGCGCACGTCGATGTCGCCGGTGGAGAAGTCGTTCTTCGGGTTAGTCGGGTTGACGAACGCGCCGAAGACGCTGACGGTGTCGTCGAACTCGTGCGCCCAGGTGTAGTTCAGGTCGTAGGTGAGGACGTGGCGACGTCCGCGCAGCGCAACCTGCAGGCTGTTGTACTTCGAGTCGAGGAAGTCACCCAGCAGGCGCTCGTTGGCAAAGTTTTGACTGCGCGGATACGTGCCGGTGATTGGGTTCTGGTTATTGAACTGGAGTCCCGCGAACGCCGCGCCTGCGGGCAACTTCAGCCCACGATTGCCTGCATAGGTGATTTCAAGCACGGTGTCGGGCGCGACCTGCTGCTGCGCGCCGAAGCTGTAGTGGTAGGCGTAGCTGTCGCGCGTCTTGGGGTCGAACTGATCGACGTTGCGTACCTGTGGAGTGCAGGTGGGCACCGACGCGACCGGATACGCGAGCGGGAAGCTGGGCGTGCAGGAGACGGTGCCGAAGAGCGCCTGGAAGATGTTGACCGAGATGTTGTTCGAGGTGTTGTCGGTGAGCGAGAAGACCGCGCCGGTGAGCTGCGGGTTGTAGAAAACGCCGACGCCTCCGCGAATGGCGGTCTTGCCGGTGCCGAAGGGGTCCCAACTAAAGCCGATGCGCGGGGCGAAGTTGTTGTAGTCGGGTTTGTAGAGCGCTGCGCCCTTCGCGCCGACGGTCTGGGTGGCGATGTCGAAGTTGGCGAGCTGGTTGTCCTTTTCGTGCAGCACGGTGTTGTACTCGTAGCGCATGCCGAGGTTCAGGGTGAAGTTGCGGGCGAGCTGGAGGTCGTTCTGCACGAAGAAGTTGTAGTTGGTGTTGCGAATGCGCGTCATCGGGTTGCCGAGCGTGCTGAAGGCAAACCCGGCGTTCTTCTCGAAGTCGGAGATGCTGCCGTAGGAGAGGAACTCCTGGAGGCCAAGCTCCTCATCGGAGAGGTTGTGGCGGATGTCGAGACCCGCTTTGATGGTCTGGCGGCCGAGGACTTTGGTGAGCGTGTCGATGTACTGATACGAGGTTTGCGGGCGGATGCTGGCGAAGGTCGCCGGGCCGGGGGCCGCGCCGAAGTTGCAGAAGAAGCAGCTAAACGCGATGACGGGGAACGGGCCGCCGCCGCCGTAGGACGAGACGTGATTCGAGTTGATGCCAAAGCCAGCTTCGTTGAGCAGCGTAGGCGAGAACGTGTGCGTGTTGCTGAGCTTGAGGAACTGCGTGCGCGCGGGCGTGGGCGCCGTCTGGCCCACGGCGGGGCCGTAGGTGGTGTTGGTGTCGGAGTCGCCGATGTTGTAGCGCAGGTAGAACTTGTTGCGGTCGCTGGTGTTCCAGTCGATGCGGAAGGAGCCTGTGTCTTCGCGCAGTGTGTTGACGAGGTTGGCGCTGTAGAGGTCGAAGACGTGCGCGGTGTCGGTGGGATCAGGGCCGAGGTTGCCAACAGGGATGGCCGCGACGACCGGCTTCATGGCCGTGACAAACTTCGCGCGCTCGGTCGCGTTGAGCACGTCGTAGATCTGCGTGTTGGTGATGGTCTGGCGGACGCCCTCGTAGTTGGCGAAGAAGAAGAGCTTGTCATGCACGACGGGGCCGCCGAGGTTGCCGCCAAACTGGTTGAGGCGCAGCGGCGTCTTGGTGCCGGGTACGGCGAAGTAGTTGCGCGCGTCGAGCGCGTCGTTGCGGAGATACTCAAACGCCTCGCCGTGCAGGTCGTTGGTGCCGGACTTGGTGATGACGTTGACGACGTCGCCGATGGAGCGTCCGTACTCGGCGGAGAAGTTGCCCTGCAGGATATGGAACTCGGCGATGGAGTCTACGCTGGCGCGGGTGACGCGGGCAGCGCCGCGGCCTAGCTGCATGGAGGTGGCGTTGGTGTCGATGCGCGTGGCGTCCGCGCCGTCGAGCAGGATGTTGACGCCGGCGAAGCTGGTCTCCGCGCCGCCCAGGCTGGTCTGGCCGAACTGCCCACTGGTGACGGAGCCGGGCACAAGCGCGAGCAGGTCGGTGAAGTCGCGCCCGTTAAGCGGAAGATTGGCGATGCGGTCGGCGCCGATGGTGGTGCCGAGGTCCGCGCCCAGCGTATTCACCTGCATCTGGTTCGAGGTGACGGTCACTTGCTGCGTGTCGCTACCCGGTCTGAGGGTGACATCGGTGCGGTGCAGCTCGGAGGCATTCAGCGGAATGGTCGTCACGGTCGAGGTGCCGAATCCTTTGTACGACGCGGCCACGCTGTAGATGCCGACCGGCAGGGAAGGCATGTTGTACTCGCCCTGCGCGTTGGCGGTGGCGTGGTAGGCGCGCTGCGTGCCTTCGTTGGTGACGACGACGGTGGCGTTGGGAATGACCGCGCCGGTGGTGTCGCGGATGACACCCTGAATGCTGCCGGTATCGAGCTGCGCCACGGCCGCCACGGCGGAGGACATGACCAGAACTGCGACGAGAATATGGCAGATGCGAAAGAGGTTCTTCATTTGCTTTCTCCAGTACGTTTTGCTTTGGCCCGGGTCTTCTTTGCGGGTTGCTTCGGAAGCGGCTTTCGAGAGTCTGCCGGAAGAGCAGCAGCCTTCTTCACGCTTCTGCGTGCGCCGTCCGCTGCAAAAGCTCGCAGGTTTTGCTGAAGGAGCGACTCGGCATACTTGACGTCGGCGATGACGGCGCGGCGCGCGCCTGTGGCGTCGTGCTTTGCGATCAGCTCGAACATGCGCTCGTGGCGCGCGCAGTGCTGTGCGAGGTTATGGACAAACGGCAGGGCGCGGTGACGGCCTTCCGAGAGCGCACCATACATCATGCGCATGGTGCTCTCGATGGCGCCGTTCTTCGAGGCGCGCATGATAGCGTCGTGAAACTCCATCTCGTGGCGGATAAACGACTCCGGATCGTTCATCGCAAGCTTCATGCCACTGAGTGCGGCCCGCATGTGATCGAGATCGGCAGGCGTGGCGCGCCGGGCGGCAAGCGCGGCTGCGGCGGGCTCGAGAATTTCGCGCAGCTCGTACAGCTCGAGGTCCTTGATCTCTTCAAGCAGCAGCATCCATTGCAGATGGCGCGTGGCCATGCTGGTGAGCGAGGGCTGTAGATAGGTTCCGTCTCCCGCTCGCGCCTTGAGCAGGCCGATGAACACCATCCCTTTGAGAGCTTCGCGCAGCGACGCGCGGCTGACCTGAAGCATCTCGGCAAGGCGCGGCTCGGAGGGAAGGCGACTGCCGCGACTGAGGTAGCCCGAGCGCACGAGCGACTCGATGCGGCGCACGACCATCTCGATGACAGGCTCGCGTGGCGCGGCGGAACGGGTTGTGGCGGAAGTCCTTTGGTTCGGCATGATATGCAGCTTTCTGAATTTGTCAGACAATAGGTGAGCCGCTGGACGATTGTCAATGGCTTTTTACAATAAAATCCTGGCGCGGTTTTCCATTATTCACCGCTTATTTACGGATTTTTTGCAGTTGACGGTTCAACGCGTTAGGCTCTATGCTCTGTTTCTGTCTGACATTTAGCGAGGAAATTTGTCCGATGGAATTCTTCTCCCAGCCCGTCGATCCGGTCGTGCCGCTTGCGCGAATGTCGATCTTTGCCGAGGGGCTGGATCATCCTGAGTGCCTCGCTTTCGACCATGAAGGCGCGCTGTGGGCTGGCGGCGAAGCCGGGCAGATCTATCGCATCCAGAACGGAAAGACGGAGCAGGTGGCCGATGTGGGCGGCTTCTGCCTGGGCCTGACGTTTTCAGCGAAGCAGGAACTCTTCGTCTGCAACCTCGGCCTTCATGCGTTGCAGCGCATCGACCGCAGCGGGCGAATCTTGCAGACGATCGAACAAGTAGATGGGCGACGATTGCAGACGCCGAACTTTTCCGTCTTCGACCACGAGGGCGATCTATACTTCTCCGACTCGGGCGAGTGGAACAAGGGCAACGGCTGCGTGTATCGCCTGCGGGCAAGCGGCGTGGCGGAGTTCTTTGCCGGACCGTTTGCCTTTGCCAACGGCATGGCGTTGAGTGCGATAGGCGATGCGTTGTTCATCGTCGAAAGCCAGCGCGATTGCATAACGCGGCTGCCGATTAAATACGACGGAACGGCGGGCGAGCCGGAGTTGTATGCGTCGGGACTGGCGCGCGTGCCGGACGGAGCGGTGCTGGATGCGGCGGGCAATCTCTATGTCACCTGCTACGCGACGGACTGCGTCTATCGCGTCCGCCCCGACCGTACTGTCGAACTCTTCGCCTTCGACCCTGAGGGAACGATGCTGGCGAGGCCGACCAATGGGGCCTTTGGCGGCCCTGAAGGCAAGGACCTCTTCGTGGCCAATCTGGGGCGCTGGCACATCACGCGCATCCCCACCGACACCCCCGGACAACCTTTAGCGACGCAGTTCGCAGAATAGGACGTAACTCGACATGAAGATTACAAACGTGCGTTGGACGCCGGTCTTTATCCCCATTGAAGCGCCGTTGCGCTATGCCTATGGATCGCATCCGGGCGTGTCGCGGCTGGTCATCGAGATTGAAACCGATGAGGGACTGACTGGCCTGGGCGAGTGCTACAGCGGGCCCAGCCGCGAGGGTCAGCTTGCGGAGATGAAGCCGCTGCTGATGGGCGAAGACCCGTTCCAACTGGAGCGCCTGCGGTGGAAGCTCTCGTCGCCGAGCGCGCAGAAGCTCTTCGGTAACGTGCTGGGATATGCGGGCATTGAGTTCGCGTGTCTCGACCTGCAGGGCAAAGCCACCGGTCAGCCGGTGTGCAATCTGCTGGGCGGACGGCTGCGCGAGAGCGTGCCTCATGCCGGGTATCTTTTCTATCGTCATGCGAATGCCGAGGGCAAAGGCCGCATCAGCAACACGGAGGAGATGGTCGCATTTGCGAAAGAGCTGGTGAAGCGGCATGGGTTCAAGACGCTGAAGTACAAGAACGGCGTACTGCCACCGGAAGAGGAGATAGAGACCTTCATCGCACTGCGCGAGGCGTTTCCGAAGCACAAGCTGCGTCTGGATCCGAACGCCGCGTGGAGCGTGACGACGGCGGTGCGTGTGGCGCAAAGACTGGCGCCGCATGGCGTTGAGTACTACGAAGACCCGGTGTGGGGGCTGCGTGCGATGGAGCGCGTGAACGCGAAGGTGCCCTTTATGACGCTGGCCTCGAACATGAGCATCTTCGCGTTTGAGGACATCTATCCGGCGGCGCGGAACAACGTGCTGGATGTGGTGCTGCTGGACCCGCACTGGTACGGAGGCATCGCACGTGCGCGCATTGCGGCCGGTGCGTGCGAGATGTTGGGGCTGGACGTGGGGCTGCACAGCGGCGGCGAGTTTGGCATCTCGCAGGCGGCTGCGCTGCATCTGCTGGCTTCGGTTCCCAACCTGAGCGCGGCGGCGGACTCGCACTATCACCACCTGACGGATGACATTATTGTGGGCGGAAAGATGAAGTTTGCGGATGGCGGCCTGCGCGTGCCGACTGGTCCCGGCCTCGGCGTGGAATTGGACCGCGACAAGCTGGCGAAGTACAGCGAGATGGCGCGCAAGAAGGAGATGGGCTCGTGGATCGAAGACCCCATGCAGCCCGGTGTCGTCACGGTGCAGCCAAAGTGGTGAAGCGCGCTCTGATATGCGGCGCGTTGTTGGCCACGCTGGCCCTGTCCGCGCGGGCGCAGCGAACGCTCTGGCAGATTGGTCAGTTCGATGACTCTTCGCGCGAGTTTCACACGAGCTTTGGCGTGAACTACGCCAGCGCGTCATCGGATGTTGTTTACATCGTCGGCAAGAGCACTGCGCGCGACTGGCTGCGGTTTCAACCTGGCCCCGCGAACGGTCTGGCGGGCGGACGACTCCACCCGTTCAAGATTCAGTTTGCGCTGCATGAGACGCCGCACGGCACGTATGCACTGAAGCTGGCGATGCTCTATGAGACGCCACGGCTCTCGGCCCTGCGCGTGGACGTGAACGGGCACGCGGGCGTCTTTACGTTTCAGCCGAAGCTCGACTACGGCGCAGGCGATTGGGAAGGCACGTTCGTTCCGCAGACCTCGCGTGCCGAGCGCACGATTGAGATTCGTGCTGGATGGCTGCACGCCGGTGAGAACACCTTGACGCTGACGGCCGTGGACGATCCGGCGACGCCCGTCAATTCACTGGGCGACATTGCGCCTGGCGTAAGCGGCCTGGTCTACGATGCGCTGGCGTTTGAGCAGTATCCCGAAAAGCGATATGTAACCGGCGCAATCGCACCGACGGCGCAGGCCACCGTCTTCTTCCGGCAGAAAGACGGCAAACTCAGCGAGGACGTGCGCGCGTGTGTCGAGGCTCATGCTGGCGGTACGCTGCCGACGAAAATCGAGTTGCGCACCAACGGCTATGCGGACGTAGAGCCTCTGCATTTCAGCGGTGCTGCATTTGGCGAGAGCTGCGCTGGCTTCGATGTGCCGGAGTGGACAGGCAAGCTCGAAGCCACGCTCAGCGTGAAGGGAAAGACGTTCCCGGTAGAACTTGAGGCGCAGAAGAAGTGGACCATCCTGGTGGTTCCGCACGAGCACCTCGACATTGGCTTCACCGACTACCGCGAAAAAGTTGCGGAGTTGCAGTCGGAGAGCATCGATGGCGTGCTCGATCTGCTGCCGGAGCATCCGGAGTTTCGCTGGACGATGGACGGCTCATGGGTCGCTGAGCAATATCTTGCAGGGCGTTCGTCCGCACGCGCGCAGCAGTTTCTGGATGCAATTCGCGCGGGAAAGATCGTGCTGCCGCCGCAGTATGCGAATCAGCATACGGGCGTTGCTTCGCTGGAGGGCCTGACGCGCTCGCTCTATTTCTCGCATGATCTTGCAAAACAATACGGTCTGCCGGTCGGCGCGGCGAACATTACGGACGTGCCTTCGTATTCATGGTCGTATGCGTCGATACTGCACGATGCGGGCATCCGCTACTTTGCCGCCGGCAGCAACGGATGGCGCGCCCCGGTGTTGCTCGAAGGACGGTGGAACGAAAAGTCGCCATTCTACTGGGAAGGCCCGGACGGCGGGCGCGTGCTGATGTGGTACTCGCGCGCGTATCTGCAACTGGCGTCGATGTTCGGCACGCCCCCAACGACGGAGGCAGTGAAGGACGCGCTGCCGGTGTTTTTGCAGGCATACGCACACACCAGCTACCGAGCAAGCTCAGTCATCTTGTTTGGAAGCCAGTTGGAGAACACCGCGCTTGATCGCGGCCAGGTGACGCTGCCTGGTGATTGGGCGAAGACCTACGCTTATCCGCGTCTGGAGTTCTCGACCTTCAAGGATGCGATGTCTTCGATTGAGCAGCAGTTCGGAGGGAACATTCCGACGTATCGCGGAGATTTCGGACCGTACTGGGAGGATGGCTTCACCTCCGACGCCTGGGCGACGGCGAAGCATCGCGCCAACCAGCAGCGGTTTCTGAATGCGGACACTATGGGCACGATTCCGTCGCTGTTGAATCCCGCGCTGCGCCCGGATGCTTCGCTCTTGCGCGATGCGTGGCGGAACTCGTTGCTCTTTGACGAGCACACATGGACCGCGGCGGGCGCAACGGCACAGCCGGAGAGCGACCAGACGGCACGGCAATGGGCAGCGAAGCGCGCACAGGTGGTGCGCGCGGGCAACGACTTGACCGCGAGCATTGACCGCAGCTTCGCGCAGTTGGAATCGGGCATCAAGCCAAAGGATGCTTCACTCCTCGTCTTCAACGCGCTGAACTGGCCGCGCAGCGGATGGCTGGAGACGGACTTGCCCGAAGGCAAGCAGATCGTCGATCCCGCAACGGGGAACGCCGTGCCGCAAGAGATGCTGCGCGTCGAAAAGGGTACGCCGTTGCCCGGCTTCGGCGGCAGGCTGTTGCGTGTGCGCTATCGCGCGGACGATGTTCCCGCCGTGGGGTACAAGCTGCTTTCGGTAGTCGATGCAAAATCAAAGATCGCAGCCGCGCAGGTGGAGAAGAGCGGCGACGTGATCGAGAACCGCTTCTATCGCATCACGCTTGACGAGGCCAGCGGCTCGATTCGCAGCATCTGGGACAAGCAACTGAATCGCGAGCTGGTGGACGTGGCCAGTCCGTATCGCTTTGCCGGCTATATTTATGTAACCGGCGCGGACGACATGCCGGACAACAGTCTCTATCGCTATGGCGCGGGCCTGCCCATGCCGCAGTTGACCCCGCATCCCGCGTCCGGCGGGCGCATCGTAGCGATCGAGCACGGAGTGGATACGGAGTCGGCGAGGCTCGAATCCTCCGCGCCGAATACACCGTCGATCACAACGGTGATAACGCTGCCTGATGATGCGAAGCGCATCGACATCAGCGTCTCGCTCAAGAAGACCGCAACACTGCACCGCGAAGCTGCCTACGTTGCATTTCCTCTCGCGGTGGAACATCCGGAGTTCGCCTACGACACGCAGAATGGCTGGGTCGATCCGGCAAAGGACGAGCTTGAGGGCGGAAGCCGCGAGTGGTACGCGGTGCAGCACTGGGCCAGCGTGCATGATGATGCGGTATCTGCTGCTGTGATCCCGGTGGATGCGCCAATGGTGGCCTTTGGCAACATCGTGCGCGGCGCGTGGCCGAAGCAGTTTGCGCCGAAGAGCGCGACAATCTTTTCGTGGCTGATGAGCAACTACTGGAGCACGAACTTCAAATCGTCGCAGGGCGGCGAGGATACCTTCCGCTATGTATTTACTGATGAAGCGAAGTTCGAGCCTGCGCAGTCGACGCGAGCCGGGTGGGAGCAGATGACGCCGCTTGAGAGTGATGCTGTCCCGGCCAGCTTCTCGCCGGATGGCGTTCACAGCGCGAGTTTTCTCTCGCTCGACAATCCGAATGTCGTCATGTCCGCGTGGAAGCGTGCGGAGGATGGCGACGGCAGCATCGTGCGGTTGACCGAGATCGCGGGCCTTGCGGAGACGCTGCACCTGCGCACACCGCATCTTGTTATCGAGAAGGCATGGCGATGCTCGCTGCTTGAAGAGTGCACAGAAGAGTTGCCGGTTGTTGACGGCGGTGTTGTGATGAAGCTGAAGCCGTTTGAGATCGTAACGCTGCGTCTGGCGACGCAGCCGGAGAAGATGCCATGAGTTTTCGGCTGGATGGGAAAGTTGCTCTGGTGACGGGCGGAGCGATGGGGATTGGCGCGGCAACGGCGAAGCTGTTGGGTGAATTGGGCGCTGCTGTAGCGATTCTTGACCTTGATGTGAAGCGAGGCGAATCGCTGGTCAGCGAGATGCAACAACTCGGGCAGCAGGCAGCGTTCTATCGCTGCGATGTCGGTTCGCTCGATGCCGTTGAAGACGCCGTGAAGCAGGCGGAGGCCCGCTTCGGGGCCGTGCATCTGCTGGCCAGCAACGCCGGCATTCAACGCTATGGCGATGTCGTTTCGACGGACGTGAAGACGTGGGACGAGACGCTGCGCGTCCACGTGCAAGGATGCTTCCATGCGATTCGCGCCGCGGTCCCGGCGATGCTGCGGGCGGGCGGCGGCGCCGTAGTGGTGACTGGTTCAGTGCAGAGCCTGACGGCGGTGCAGGACTCCGCTGCCTACGTCACGGCAAAACATGCGCTGCTGGGACTGGTGCGCTCGGTCGCGCTGGACTTTGCCGCACGCGGCATTCGCGCTAACTGCGTGCTGCCCGGGACGATCGACACGCCGATGCTGCGCGCCGTTGCTGCCGAAGCAAAGGACCCTGAGTTCCTGCTGCGGCAATGCGCGAGGATGCATCCGCTGGGCCGCATTGGCCAGCCCGAAGAGGTGGCGCGCGCGATTGCATTTCTGCTGAGCGACTGGGCCTCATTCATCACCGGCGCGGCGCTGCTGGTCGATGGCGGAATGCTGGTGCCCACCGGCGGCATGGGCTTTGGCGAGAGCGGGTTGGGAGCGTCGAACGCATGAGCACGCACGTTGCACCAGCCTTGGCTGGTTGGGGCGGACGTAAATCTGTGACCCTGACGAACGGTGTCGTTGAAGCAACGCTGCTGCCCGGCGGCGGGCACGTTGTCGGATGGCGGTTTGTGAATCGCCACGATCTGCCGAAGACGAATCTCCTCTGGGAAGCACCCTGGAGAACCGCCGATCCTGATTCACCTGAGTGTGCGGAATTAGCAAAGTCTTACGGCGACATCGCGGCGGGACGCTTCCTCGCTTCGTACACCGGGCACGCGCTGTGTCTCGATGGGTTCGGCCCGCCGAGCGCCTCCGACGCCGCAGCGGGTGTCGCGCTGCACGGCGAAGCCTCGACGACGATGTGGACGCTTGCTGCGCGGCAGGCAAACAACGCTTCGGGCGCAGTGGAGTTGCCAGTCGCCGGGCTGCGTGTGGAACGGCAATTTTCGCTGCTTGCCGATGAGAGCGTGTTGCGCGTGGATGAGCGCGTGACGAACCTGCGCGACCGGGAGCGCAACTTGCACTGGGTGCAACATGCGACCTTCGGCGCTCCGTTTGCCATCTCTGGCAGCACGCGAACGACGGCATCGGTGCGTCGTGCAACGACGTGGCCGTTGGATTACGAGGGCCACGACCTGCTGGCGCACGATGCAGAGTTCACCTGGCCTCATGCCACCGCTGTAGATGACGCACAGGCAGACCTGCGCGAGTTGTTCATTCGTCGCGGCACAGGCCTTGTCGCGGCAGCACGCCAGGCCGAGGGGCGCGAGTATGGCTTTGTCGCCGTATACGATGGAGCCGCAGGAGTGGCAGTCGGTTATGTGTTTCGCGCGGACATCTTTCCCTGGCTGACGATCTGGGAAGAGAACCGCGCGCGGCGCGATGCTCCGTGGCTGGGCACGTCCGAGGTGCGTGGCATGGAGTTCGGCACGACGCCTCTCCCACTGGGCAATGAAGCCGTCGATGCGCGCGGCCCGCTGTTCGAGACACCCACGTCGCGGAAGATCGCGGCGCGGCAAACGCTCCGAGCGCCGTGGCTACTGTTTGCCGCCGAGGTTTCGAGCGGCTGGCGTGAGATCGAGGACATTTGTGTCGAGCGAGACGCACTTGTTCTGCTTCATGGCAGCGAGCAGGTTCGGCTCCACGCACAAGGCGTCGAGCAGTTTCTGGGCGGAGGCGACGCATGAGCCTGGTCGAACGCCTCGAACCAGGAGCGCGTGCGTATATGGAGCGCCTCATCCGTGAGGGCGGCAAACCGCTGCCCGAGCTTACGGTCGAAGAGACACGGCGGTACATGCGCGACGGCCAGGCGACTCCCTTGGAACATCCTTCTGTCTCCATCCGAAGCGCAGACGCGAACGGCATCCCGCTGACAATCGTTGCGCCTGTTGAAGCGGATAGCCCGCTGCCTGCCGTGCTCTATCTGCACGGAGGAGGCTGGGCGCTGGGCGGCATCGAAACTCATGCCCGCATCGTGCGCGAGATCGCGCTCGGAGCGAAGGCCGCGGTTGTCTTCCCGCACTACGCGCTGGCTCCCGAGGCGCGCTTCCCTGTCGCGGTCGAGCAGTGCTATCGAGCGGCGCAGTGGATTCAAACGCGCGGCGCTGAGCACGGAATCGACGCGGGCCGGATAGCTGTCGCGGGTGACAGCGCAGGCGGCAACCTGGCCGCAGCCGTCGCCCAGCTTGCAGCAGAGCGCAACGGCCCATCATTCCGCTTGCAGGCACTGATGTGTCCCGCGATGCAGGCGCCCGCCAAGACGGGCAGCTACGCGGAGTTCGCTGAAGGATTGAATCTGACCCGCGACGCGATGGACTGGTTCTGGAGCATGTACGTGCCCGACCGCGCGATGTGGCGCGATCCGGCGGCAGCGCCGTTGGAGGCTTCGCTCGATGTGCTGCGGCGCGTTCCGCCTACGGTCATCGTCACGGCAGAGTGCGATGTACTGCGCGACGACGGCGAGTTGTATGCGCGTCGCCTCTTCGAGGCAGGCGTTCCTGCGACTGCGACGCGCCTGATGGGCACGCTGCACAACTTCACAGTCATCGACGATCTACAGGAATCCGGGCCCGCTGTTTGTGCGATGCAAATCGTCAACCACGCGCTGCGGACGGCGCTTCACGAATGACCAATCCCACGATGCAGCAAGACGGAAAGGCAGGACATCTGTGGCGGTGAACAAATTTCTTCTGCGTAGCGCGCTGACCGGAGCCCTGGGCGGGCTGCTGTTCGGTTTCGACACGGCCGTCATTGCAGGCACAACCTATGCGCTCAAGGGACACTTCACACTCTCGCCGTTCGCACTGGGCTTCACCGTGTCGATCGCGCTGTGGGGCACGGTGCTGGGCGCGATGGGCGCGGGACCCATCGGACAACGTATCGGCAGCCGCGGTACGCTGCGCATTATGGCCGTGCTCTATGTACTCTCGGCATTTGGCTGCGCACTGGCGTGGAACTGGCACGTCTTTCTGATCGCGCGATTCATAGGCGGACTCGGCATTGGCGGCTCTTCGGTTCTCGGGCCCGTCTACATTGCGGAGCTTGCGCCGCCGGACTATCGCGGCCGCCTCGTAGGACTGTTTCAGATCAACATCGTCGTCGGCATTCTGCTGGCGTACTTCTCGAACTTCGTCATCGCCTCGTTCCACCTTGGCGCGATGGAGTGGCGGTGGGAGTTCGGAGTCGCCGCGATTCCTGCAGTGCTCTTCCTGCTGATGCTCTTCGGCATTCCGCACAGCCCGCGCTGGTTGGCGGCGCAGGGCCGCGTCGATGAAGCGCGCGCGACGCTGGCCACCATCGGCGTGCCGGACCCTGAAGCGGAACTCGACGAGATCGTCGCCGCCATTCATCTGGACACGGCGAGCAGCGAGGAACCGCTCTTCAAACGGCAATATCTGCTGCCCATTCTGCTGGCCGCCGGACTTGCCGCCTTCAACCAGCTCTCGGGCATCAACGCAGTGCTCTATTACCTGAACGACATCTTCGTCTCGGCCGGATTCAGCAGAATGTCCGGGGCCCTGCAGGCGGTGATCGTCGGCGCAGTCAACCTGGTGGCAACGATCTTCGCCATGACCCTGATCGACAAGCTGGGCCGCAAGGCGCTGCTCCTGATCGGCTGTGTCGGCATGGTGATCAGCCTGAGCGGAGTCGCGGCCATCTTTATGACGGGACACTGGCGCGGCGCGCTCATCTACTTCGTCACGGGATACACGGCGTCGTTCGCGCTCTCCTCCGGCTCCGTCATCTGGGTCTACATGAGCGAGATATTCCCGACGCGCATCCGCGCCAAAGGACAGGCGCTGGGCAGCACCGTGCTCTGGGTGATGAACGGACTGATCTCGCTGGCCTTTCCTCCGCTGGCCGCCAAATCGGCGGCGCTGCCGTTTGTCTTCTTCGCCATCGTCATGGCGGCGCAGTTCTTTGTCACGCTGGCGTTCTACCCGGAGACGCGCGGACTTTCGCTCGAAGAGTTGCAGAAGAAGCTGCGATTGAACGGAGCGTAGCGCCCCTGTTCCTACCGCTGGCAGACCGGGCAGAAGTGCGTGCCGCGCCCTGCGATGACGATGCGCCTGATGGGCGTCTTGCAGGCGCGGCATGGCTCGCCTGTGCGGCTGTAGACCATGTGGTGAAGCTGAAAGAAGCCCGCGACGCCTTCAGCATCCACGTAATCGGAGACGGACGAGCCGCCCAGCTTGATGGCCCTGGTGAGCACTTTGATCAGCGCGGCACGCAGGCGCGTGAGTTCGTCGCGTGTCAGGCGGCCTGCATGACGCGCCGGGCGGATGCCCGCGTGGAAGAGCGCCTCGTCGGCGTAGATATTGCCCACGCCGTGCAGCAACGATTGGTTGAGCAACGCGGCCTTGATGGGCGTCCTGCGTTTGCGGAAGAGCGCGATGAAGTCTTCGAGTGCGATGGTCAAGGGCTCGGCTCCCGGTCCTGCGTATGCTTCAGTCGTGACAGAGAGCCGCCCGAAGCGCCGCGCGTCTACAAACCGCAACTCGCGGCCATTGCTGAGCGTGAGGATGGCGTGCGTGTGCGGGGGCACAGGCGTCTCCGGCGCCGAGACCAGCAAGCGTCCTGTCATACCGAGGTGGACGAGAAGCTGCGAGGGTTGCCGTTCGCGCGTCAGATCGACAACGATGGTCTTGCCCACGCGATGCACGCGGTCGATGCGCGCGCGTGTCAGTGTCTCGGCGATCACCTCGGGCGAAGACTTGAAGGTCTGGGGCTTGTTGCTGGTCCAGACCGTGAGGATGGTCTGGCCGTGCGTGCGCGCGTTCACGCCATTGGCGACGGTCTCGACTTCAGGAAGTTCAGGCATGGCTCTCGCAAGTATAGCGACGGTTGAGCTGTGTACCTTCCCACCCATCGCAAAGAACGCGATGGATGGGGCACCCGAGCATCTTTGACGGTTGAATCAAGCAGATTCCTCTGCTTCGATCGGGAATAGAAATGCAAGAAAGATGCTATCTGTAGAGTTCTTCTTCAGTGACGGCTGGTGCTCCGGGGTCATGTTTTGCAGCGCGGTGGGCGGCGCTGAACATGGGTCCGCGCGCGGGCACTACTGGGGCGAATTGCATGAAGCCGATGGGCTTGGGCACGTCCACGTAGACGCCCTCCATGCCTCCCTGGCGCAGGTAGGTCTCGTGCCAGAAACCGGTGCCGCCCGAGTCCTTGAGAAACTTCGTCCACCAGATGCGGTGCGGCTCCGAGCGTGTCCACTTCAAGAGCGAGTCCAGGTCGCGCCAATACTGCCGCATACCTGCGTGTGTGGGGAACATCGAGAAGAGGAAGTTTTCGTGCAGCAGGAGGCCGTCGGGACGGGCGGCCACGGACTTGGCAATCTGCGGGCCCTGCCCTATCAGGGTCTTGAGGCCGGTGAGGCGGTTGACGCGCATCCCCAGGTAGATGACCACAAGCTCCGGATACGCGGCCAGATCGACAGTCTGGCGATTCACTTTGGTGGACATGCCTTACGCTCCCCTGACTTCTGCCATTCGATGCGCTCGCAGTTACAGCAGACACAATATCGAACATTCGCCGGACATGATCTTGAACGCAGGCCAGACAGGATATGATGAAGTGTAAGCGCCCGCTGGCTCCTGTCCGCGCGCTTCCACCCAAATCATCTCTTTTGGAGAACATACCTGTCGTGAGTCAACCGAAATCAGCGGTCATTTTGGGCGCCCAGTGGGGCGATGAGGGCAAGGGCAAAATCGTCGATGTGCTCTCGGAGAAGTTTTCCGTGGTAGCGCGTTACGCGGGCGGCCACAACGCCGGCCACACGGTCATTATTAAGGGCAAGAAGTTTATCCTGCAGCTCATCCCCTGCGGCGTGCTGCGTCCGGGTTGCAAGGGCGTCATCGGCAACGGCGTCGTGCTGGACCCGATGGCCTTCCTGAGCGAGGTGAAGAAGCTGAAGGATGCCGGGCTGCCGGTCGATGGGCAGCTTTTTGTCTCGAACCGCGCGCAGGTGATCCTGCCCTACCACCGCATGATCGAGCTGGCGGCGGAGAATGCGCCGGGGCGCACGAAGATTGGCACCACCAGCCGCGGCATCGGCCCTGCCTACGAGGACAAGATGCACCGCAGCGGACTGCGCGTGGTCGATTTGCTGAACTCGGCGCTGTTGCGCACGCATATCGAAAACGCCTGCCACGAGAAGAACACCATCGCCCATGCGCTCTTCGGCACCGAGCCGCTGGACCCCAAGACGATGTACGAGGAATACGCCCGCGCCGCCGAGCAGGTTGCTCCCTTCGTCACCGACACCGCTGTGCTGCTGAACGAGGCCATCCGCAACGGAGAGAACGTCATGTTTGAAGGCGCGCAGGGCGCGCTGCTCGACATCGACCACGGCACCTACCCCTTCGTCACCTCTTCGTCGGCCACGGCGGGCGGCGCAGTCACCGGCACCGGCGTGGGTCCGACGCAGATTGGCACGGTCATCGGCGTGACCAAGGCGTATGTCACGCGCGTGGGCGAAGGGCCCTTCCCGACCGAGATCCACGACAACTCCGCCGACCTGCTGCGCGCGCGGGGGCAGGAGTACGGCGCGGTCACGGGTCGTCCCCGCCGCTGCGGCTGGCTCGACCTGCCGCTGTTGCGCTACAGCAACATGATCAATGGCACCGAGTGGCTGGTCGTCACCAAGATGGACGTGATGGACGAGTGCGCGGAGATCCCGGTCTGCACCGGCTACAAGATTGACGGTAAAACGACGGACGTGATTCCGGCCGACATTCGAGGATTCGAGTCCATCCACCCGGTCTACACCACGCTGAAGGGCTGGAACGCCTCGACCGAGGGCATCACCGAATTCGACAAACTGCCCCGGTTGGCGCAGGATTATCTTCGGTTCCTCGAGAAGGAATCGGGCGCGAAGATCGGCATGGTTTCCACCGGGCCGGACCGCGACCAGACCATGACCATGCCCGGGTTTGAAGAGGCGTTGCAGGCATAAAACAGGCTGGATTCGGATCAAAGCGAGGCTGACTCTATGTTGAGCTTTATTGTGCGGATGACCTTCGAGCACGAAGACCACGACGAGATCTCCGAGATGCTTTGCAAACTGACCGCCGCCACCCGCAGCGAGCCTGGCTGCGTCAGCTACATCCCGCACTTCGTCGAAGGCGAGCCCTGCATGGTGCTTCTCTACGAGCAATACGTAGACGAGGCTGCGCTCGAACACCACCGCTCGACCGAGCACTTTCGCAAGTATGCCGTCGGCGGTCTCTACCAGAAGATGCGCAACCGGGAGATCGAAGACCTGATGGCGGTCTGCTGATCGCCTGTCTTCCACAGACGACGTGTTAACTTTGACGCTTTCACGCATCTAACAGGTAGCTGCCACGAAAGTTGCTTTGACTCGCGGCGGCAAATCGGTCTACCATCCGGTACGCTTATGCGGTTCTGCGGTCGACCAATTCGGGGTTCGGTGACAGCGGCCGCAGTGCTTCTGGCAGCAGCGGCAAATCTGGCACAGCCCGCATTTGCCGTCCGTCCGCTGCACGAGCGCAAGCACGACGCCAAAAAACAGGTCGAGGCACTGGAAGAGCAGTGGCGGCGCGCGCGTCTGACCGGCGACGTTGCCACCATGGAGAAGATGCTCTCCGATGACTACATCGGCATCTCGATGACCGGGCAGGTCAGCACCAAGGCGCAGCAACTGGCGCGTGTCCGCGAGCACAAGGTCGTTCTTACCCGGCTGGATCTGGGCGACATGCAGATTAAACTGGTGGGCGAACTTGCCATCGTGACCTCGCGCGCCGACATCGTCGGCACCAACGAAGGCATGCTGGTACAGGGCAGCTATCGCTACACGCGCGTCTACCAGCGGCAGCCCTCGGGCGTGTGGAAGATCACCAGCTTCGAGGCCACGCGCATTCCACGGCCCAGAAACCTGCGCGGGCACGAAGACGCCACCTCAGGCAGTCTTCCCCTCTCGGCCCCGCAATAAACAAGCCGCCACCTGAACAAGCTCCCAAGACAAGAAAAGACCCTGCCGTAGCAGGGCCTCATTCCTTGGCAACACTTCATTCCTTCAGGCGATCTTCGATTTCGACCGTCCAAAAAGCCCTTCGACCACTTCACCGGCGCGCTCTTCCACGTGGATCTCCGCCCCCGGAAGATTCAGGGCCAGCAGTCTGCGGAACAGCGAGCGGGTCGAACCCGTGAGCCGTGCGTCCTCGGCTTCATGGGGAAACAGAGAAAGATATTTCTGCGCCGAAGCTACGGATTTTCGGCGCTGACTGGTAACCAGGTAAGGGCGTGGATCAGGAGCGGGGCCGCCGCGATGCTCGCGTGCAGTCGGAGAACCTGACCTAAGATAGGCGGGGGAGGTACTCTGCAACGGTGTCATTGGACCCTCGATGACTGGCGAGGTTTTCGCCTTCTCTATACCATTCGATGGGTGTGACCTTGACGTGAGTTGTATCAACTCCGGAACTGGCTCCGAAGTTTGCCCCATGTTACCTCCAATGCCTCGGGAAGTACACGAGTTTCTGCACAGACGGTCATAAAATTAGTGTCGCCCACCCAGCGCGGCAGCGCGTGCAGATGAACGTGGCCAGCCACGCCCGCGCCTGCCGCTTCGCCGAGGTTCAACCCCATGTTCAGGCCGTTTGGCCGATAGACCGTGCGCAGTGCAACTTCCGCCCGCTGCGCCGTCACGATCATCTCCTGGGCCTCTTCGGTGGTCATACCGGCAAGCGTATCCACATGCCTGTACGGCGAGATCAGCACGTGCCCGGTCGAGTAGGGAAACGCATTCAGGCACACAAAGCAGTGCAGCCCTCGATGGACGATGCGTGCGGCCCGCTCAGCGTCCTCCCGCGTCAGGCCCTGAGCGATGGCGTAATCCGTCGCCGCCACCATATTGCAGAAGACACAGTGCCGGTCCTCGGCCTCTGTCGGCGGCCATGCGGAGAGCGCCTCGGGCACCCCCGTGCGGGCTTCGCGGCTGGTTCCAGTCACATAGCTGTAGCGCCAGGGCGTCCAGAGTCGATCCATGAGGTTGAGTATAAGCGCCGAGTATAAGCGGCCTGGGCATCATCCCCCGTCAGCATCGCCCCGGCCTTGGTTGACGCCCTTTCCAGAAAGGTTCTATCCTTTATCTGTGAGCCATTGCGTGTGGGACCCAGGCAATGGACCCTCAAGCAAGACATGATTCACCTCTTCTCGCCAAAGCTGCTACGGGCATACACAGCCGCCGTCTCTGCCGGTCAAGCTACTTGTCTCCGCCGCACTTGCCGCCTTAAGAGGATGAGTCTCTGGATCCCGGAGTCCGCATTCACATGGTAGACAACCATCAATCTGACATTAACGAGAGTAAACCCCTGACCACCGAAACCGAAGTCCTGGCGCCCGAAGCGACAGCGGAGTCATCCGCCCTGTCTGAATCCACCCCAACCCAGCAGCATGAGACCGCCCACGAAGCGTCCCCCGAGCATGGCCACGCCATCGCCGCCGCGGACGAATCCGACGATGATCTGAACTACGATGCCGCAGACTTTGCCGCCGCGCTCGCCAGCTTTGACCGCGAGCAGGCAGCCGAGTCCGCCGCCGCCCAGAACCTGACGGCGGAGGAGACGATTGTTACCGGCACCGTCGTCAAGATCACCGACAAGCATGTTGTTGTCGATATCGGTCTCAAGTCGGAGGGCCTCATCCCGCTGGAACAGGTGCTGGACATTCATGGACAGCCCAAGTTCCAGACCGGCGACACGGTCGAGGTTGTGGTCGAACGCGAGGAGTCCGAGGGCGGCTACCTGGTCAGCTACGAAAAGGCGCTCCGCCACAAGGTCTGGGACAAGCTCGAGCTTGCCGCGACCGAAAAGACCCCGGTCAAGGGCATGGTGCTCAGCCGCGTCAAAGGCGGCCTGACCGTGGACATCGGCATCAAGGCATTCCTGCCCGGCTCGCAGGTCGAGGTCCGGCCCGTCCGCAATCTGGACGGCTACATCGGCACCGAGATCGAGGTCCGCGTCATCAAGCTGAACAAGAAGCGCGGCAACGTCGTCATCAGCCGCAAGGACCTGCTCGAAGAGGACCTGAACGCCAAGAAGGCCGTCACGCTCCAGACGCTTGAAGAGGGCAGTGTGCTCACCGGCACGGTCAAGAACCTGACCGACTATGGCGCGTTCGTTGACCTCGGCGGACTCGACGGCCTGCTGCACATCACCGACATGAGCTGGGGACGGCTGACCCACCCGCGCGACCTCGTCAACGTTGGCGACGAGATCCAGGTCAAGGTGCTGAAGTTCGACAAGGACAAGCAGCGCGTCTCGCTCGGCTTCAAGCAGTTGACGCCTGACCCGTGGCTCGACGCCATCGAGCGTTACCCCATCGGCGCGCAGGTGCGCGGCCGCGTCCTCTCCGTCACCGACTACGGCGCGTTCGTCGAGTTGGAGCAGGGCATCGAAGGGCTCGTCCACGTCTCTGAAATGACGTGGTCGAAGCGGATGAAGCACCCCTCGAAGATGGTCAAGCCCGGCGACGAGGTAGACACCATCATCCTGAGCGTGAACCCCACGGACCGCCGCATCTCGCTCGGCATGAAACAGTTGCAGGACAACCCCTGGGAGCAGTTGGAGGGCAAGTACCCGACCGGCTCGATCGTCGAAGGCCGCGTGCGCAACCTCACCGACTTCGGCGCCTTCATCGAGATCGAGGACGGCATCGACGGCCTGGTCCACGTCTCGAATCTGAGCTGGACCAAGCGCATCAAGCACCCCTCCGAGGTGCTCAAGAAGGGCGAGAAGGTTAAGGCCATCGTGCTCGGTGTTGAGCCCGAGAACCGCCGCCTGTCGCTCGGCGTCAAGCAGCTCCAGCCTGATGTCTGGGACACGTTCTTCGCGCAGCACCGCGTGGGCGACGTCATCAAGGGCAAGGTCCTGCGCACCGCGCAGTTCGGCGCCTTCGTCGAGATCGCCGAAGGAGTCGAGGGCCTCTGCCACGTCTCCGAGGCGGTCGATGCCAGCAACAAGCCTGTGCACCTCGATGTGGACTCCGAGCACGACTTCAAGATCGTCAAGATGAACCAGGACGAGAAGAAGGTCGGCTTGAGCATCCGCGCAGTGGGCGAAGAGGCCAGCCGCGCCGAGGTCGAAAGCTACAAGGAACGCGAGAAGTCCCCCAAGGGAAGCTCCAGTTCCTCGTCTTCGTCCTCCTCATCGAGCACCACGCTCGGCGACCTCATCAACTGGAAGCGTTCCGAGTCCGAACGCGAATAGCGCAGTTGACGTTCAAACAAAGAAGGCCGTCCCGCTGCGGGACGGCCTTCCGTTTGATGGCTCCTACGTGCGTCAGGGAAGATCTGATTAGGCCCGAGAAGATGCCCTCAGAGGCTGTCTAAACGCTGCTGAATGAACCAGGCCAGCTAAGCTATATGCCGGGACGTTTTGATTTCTAAGCTGGGCGGATGTATCCGAGTGATTTGACAGAACCAAGACATCATCAGAGCTTCCTGTCTCTTATTTTAATTTGTTGAAATAAACTCGACCGCCAACGACGTCTGGAAAATATCTCCTTCTGGTGCAATCTGGATAGTAGATTGTGAACGGCTGTAAGGGGTTGACATGGGTAGTATGTCTTTTGAAGGCCATGCCGGCAGACTTTCCACAGGACGGATTTTTCCGGGTGCTCGCCGAGGCGCAGTGGCGGCTGGATGAGGGATTTAAGCATCTCCCGGCGGCGGGCGTGCCGGGGCTGGATGACGACGCGCGTGCGGTGTTGGGGCAGGTGGCCGAGAGGCTCTGTGACAACTTTCCTTACGGGCACCCGCTGTATGCGGGTCAGATGCTGAAGCCGCCGCATCCGGTGGCGCGGGCGGCGTACGCGCTGGCGATGTCGGTGAACCCGAATAATCATGCGCTCGACGGAGGGCGCGCCAGCTCGGCGATGGAGGTCGAGGCCGTAGCGCGACTGGCGGAGATGTTCGGGTGGAGGCTGCATCTGGGGCATCTGACCAGCGGCGGCACCTTCGCCAATCTGGAGGCGCTGTGGGTCGCCGGGCAACTGACGCGCGAGGCGGACGGTAAGGCGAAGGCGATTGCTGCTTCGAGTCAGGCGCACTATACGCACGGACGCATCTCAGGTGTACTGGGGTTGCCGTTCGTGAGCGTCCCGGTGGATGGGACTGGTTGCATGAACCTCGACGCGCTGGAGCAGATGCTTGCAAGCGGAGACATCGGCACGGTGGTGGCTACGCTGGGCACGACGGCGGTTGGCTCGGTAGACGCCCTCGACAAAATTGTTGCGCTGCGCGAACGGTACGGGTTTCGCCTGCATGTGGATGCGGCGTATGGAGGCTACTTCAAGCTGGCGGGCAATCTTGCGCCCGAGACGCGCGCTGCGTTTGACGCGATTGCCGAGGCGGATTCCATTGTGATTGATCCGCACAAGCACGGGCTGCAACCCTATGGCTGCGGTTGCGTTTTATTCAGGGACCCGAGTGTCGGGCGGCTCTACAAACATGACTCGCCGTATACGTACTTCAGCTCGAACGAGCTGCATCTGGGCGAGATTTCGCTGGAGTGTTCGCGGGCCGGAGCTGCGGCGGTGGCGCTGTGGGCTACGCAGCAGTTGCTTCCTTACGAGCACGGCGGCGCGTTTGCGCGGGGCCTGGAGTCGGGCCGGGACGCTGCGCTTGCGCTTCATTGCCGTCTGGCGACTGACCCACGCTTTGTCGCGCCGCTCGCTCCGCCTGCACTCGATATTGCCGTCTGGGCGGTGAGAGCTTCCACGCTGGAGGCCTCGTCGGCACTCGCGCAAGCCATCTTCGACAAGGCGGCGAAGCTGGACCTGCATCTGGCTCTGGCGAAGCTGCCCGTGTCCTTCTTTCCACAGGGGACGTGGAAATCAGGACACATATTGGCGAACGAGCAGTATGTCACCTGCTTGCGCTCGGTGCTGATGAAACCCGAGCATCTCCTTTGGCTGGAAGAGATATGGGCGCGCCTGGAGAAGGCTTCGGGGCAGGCATGTGCGTCAATCCCCCAATCGAACCAGCGGGGATAACCTGGGCGACATAGTTTGCGGTAACGTGTTTGTTAGAATGTGCTTGATTCGGTGCTGGGCATCCTTTTGCCGGTTCCGCGCATCGCGGGCGGCAGGAAAATTGCTTCAGCGTCGAACTCCCGCCAGCCGGCGCGCGTTGCCGGACGGACGAGAAAAGGGACCACCACCGCATGAACTTTGCAACCCCCGCCGCTGACCTTCCCAAACGGACCATAGCTTATTTTTCCATGGAGATTGCGCTTTCTCCGGACGTTCCCACCTACTCCGGTGGCCTGGGAATGCTTGCGGGCGACACGCTGCGCTCGGCAGCGGACACGGTGGCGCCGATGGTGGCCATTACGCTGGCGCACCGGCGCGGGTATTTTCGTCAGCACCTGTCGGACCTCGGCCAGCAGACCGAGTCCGAGGTGCCGTGGTCGCCCGAGTCGCTGCCCAGCGCAGGGGAGATTGTCGCGATCACGATGCAGAATCGCCGGGTGCTGGTGCGTGCGTGGCGTTACGATGTCGCCGGCGTCACTGGCCACGCGATTCCGGTCCTGATGCTCGACACGGACATTGAAGGCAATGATCCGTGGGACCGTCGGTTGACCGACCATCTCTACGGCGGCGACAGCTACTACCGTCTGTGTCAGGAGACGGTGCTGGGGTTGGGCGGCATTGCGTTGCTGAACGTGCTGGGATGCAAGCCCGAGGTCTACCACATGAACGAAGGCCACGCGGCGCTGCTGGCGCTTGGCCTGCTCGAAGGTCATCTGGACGGCGCGCCGTTGTCGAGCGCGACCGACGCGGACATCGAGGCCGTGCGACAGCACTGCGTCTTTACCACGCACACGCCGGTGCCGGCGGGACACGACCAGTTCGGCGCGGACCAGATGTATCAGGTGCTGGGTCACGAGCGCGCTTCGGCGATTGAACGCGCGGGCTGCCTGCACAACGGGCTGATGAACATGACCTATATCGCGCTCCGGTTTTCGCGCTATGTGAACGGCGTGGCCATGCAGCACGGCAAGGTCTCGCAGAAGATGTTTCCGGGATACAAGATCAGCGCGATCACCAACGGGGTCCACGCGGCGACGTGGACGAGCCATTATTTTCAGGAGCTGTTTGACGAGGAGCTGCCGAACTGGCGCACGGACAATCAATATCTGCGGGCGGTATACGGTATCGATCCGGCGCAGATTTCGGCCTGTCATATCAAGAGCAAACAGCGGCTCTTCGACGTGGTGGCCAGGCGCACGGGACACCACTTCAACCCCAGTATGTTGACGCTCGGCTTTGCGCGTCGCGCGGCCACGTACAAACGCGCCAGCCTTTTGCTGAGCGACCCGGCGCGGCTGGTGGCGATTGCGGAGAAGATTGGGGGCTTGCAGATTCTGTTCGCGGGCAAGGCGCATCCGGCCGACAATGCGGGCAAGGGCCTGATCCGCGAGGTGTATGCGATGGCCGAGCGGCTCAACTCGCGCACGCTCCGGATTCATTATTTAGAGAACTACGACTGGGAGTTGGGCGCGCTGCTGACGCAGGGCGTCGATGTGTGGGTGAACACGCCGCGCAGGCCGTATGAGGCGTCGGGTACCTCGGGCATGAAGGCGGCGCTGAACGGTGTGCCGTCACTGTCGATTATGGACGGCTGGTGGATTGAGGGCTGCGCCGAAGGAGTCACGGGCTGGGCGATTGACGACGCGGAGAATGAAGAAGCCGAGGCGGCGTGCCTGTATGACAAGCTGGAGCGCAACATTGCTCCGCTTTACGCAAGCCCCAGAGGCTGGGCTCGGATGCAGCAGCACTGCATCGCCCTCAACGGAGCATATTTCAACACGCACCGTATGTTGGCGCAGTATCGCTATAACTCGTACTTCCCGGCGGGGCCGATTCCGCTGACGTCGGTCGCGGATGCGCCGCTCCGGCTGCACCGCCGCGCCACGGATGTTCATTTTGCGGAAGAGCCTATCCTTTCGCGAGCGGTGAACTGAGGTCAGGAAGGTCTGATTGAAGTCGGCGAAGATTCCCTCGGAGGGTTAAGCGGCCGCGGAAGAGTACGTCTGTCAGCTTTTGCAGAAGGGCCCGGGGCTAAAGCTCTGCGCTCCCACCGAAAACACATCGATTGAGTTTTTCCGCAGCCTGTAAAGCCTCGTCGCATCGAAACGGATCGTGGCGAAGAAATAGATGGCATAAGCGATTGCGCTGCAACATTTACGCTCAGTCATTCGTCCTTTCTATGAAACAATGGCTTATCGCACCCTCATGTGTTCGGAGAGATGGAAGGTTTTTGCCGGATTCCTGGCAGCCTGCCCGCATAGAATGGGGACGCCGAATTGCCGGCGTTCGACTTGTGACACACAGGAACTTTGCTTGCCGCAAAGCGACGCCGGGCGGCTGAGAGAGACGGTTCCCGGGCCGATATGCAGTTTGAGGCCTCGCTGAGTTCTACTGTTTTTTTTGTGAGAATCGATGAGCCTTCACGTCTACATCCTTTCCCTGGAAGACAGAACGCGCCCGAGGGCGTGCCGGGCGCTGGTATCTCTCTGCGGGTTTGTGCTTGCGGCGGTGCTGCTGGCTTTGGCTGTATCGGGCTCGGCGTGGGCGCAGCAGTTTACGTTCAAACACTATGGGCAGGACGAAGGGCTCAAGAACCTCGATGTCTTCCGGGTGGTGCAGGACAAATCAGAGTTTCTGTGGGTGGCCACCGAAAACGGCCTGTTTCGCTATGACGGGTCGGCGTTCCAGCGTTTCGACGCGCGCGACGGGATCGATGAGAGCTTGACGACCGATGAGATTGTGGATGCCTCGGGCCGCCTGTGGGTGACGACGAGCAGTCATCTCTACTACTTTGCCAATGGCAGGTTCCAGGTTGTACCGAGCGCGGGTCCCATGCAGCTGAACGTAGGGCAGCGGTTGACTTCGCTCGATGCCGGTCACATTTTGACGATCGATGGCGCGACGCTGCGGGTTGCTTACAGGGCAGGCAAGGACTGGCAGTGGACGATCTCACCGTACTTCAGCCAGAAGATGCTGGCTGCCTATCCGCCGCTCGGCGATGTGCACAGCGTTCTGGCGGAGCCGGATGGCACGCTCTGGCTGGGCTGCGGAGAGGGGCTGTGCCGGGTGAAGGGCGACAGCGTGACGCTGTATGGCCCGGAGCAGGGTGTTCCGTCCCCGGCAGCCTGGCTGGCCCTGTTCAGGGACAGCCACGGCACCCTGTGGGTGCGCAGCCCCCATTACATCCGTGTGCTGACGCCGGGCAGCGCGGCGTTTGTGAGCCGCGTCGTCACGCCGCATACGGAGACGCACTTCTTCGGGGCGGGCATTCTGACGTTCGCCGAAGACCGCTTCGGCAATGTGCTGACGCAATCCACGACGGGGCTGGCGCGATGGAACGGCAAAGCCTGGGAGGTGCTTGATTCCTCCAATGGACTCAACTTCGGCGACATCAGCACCATCCTGAGCGACCATGAAGGGTCGATCTGGTTTGCCACGCGCGGACATGGGCTCGAGCGATGGCTGGGCTACGGCGAGATGGAGAACTGGACCATGCAGCAGGGCCTGCGCAACGACCTGGTGTGGTCCATCTTCCGCGACCGGCAGGGAAGGCTCTGGATCGGGGACCAGCTTCAGGTCAGCGTGCTTGATCCGCGGCAAAGAAGCATCCATCTTGCGCCGGGCTTTCCTCCAGTCTTCTTTCAACAGACTTCGGGCTTCGAGCAGGCATCCGACGGCTCGATCTGGATTGCGAGCGTTCCGGGCTTCATTGCGCACTCTGATCCGGGGAGCGGGCGCTTTACGGAGTTCGGCAAGATTCGCGGGATCGTGCGCACGATCACCGGCCCGGACGGGGTCATCTGGTTCTGCACGCGCGAGGGGCTTTATGCGATTCGGACGCCTTCGTCGCATCCGAAGCTGGAGAAGGTTGCGGGGCCGTTTGCAGTCGAGGGTTTTGACGACGCGGCCCGGGACGCGGAGGGCAATCTCTGGTTCGCCTCCGACCACCATCTTTACCGTCTGGCGCATTCGGACGCGGCCTCGGGCGACCGCTGGAGCGAAGTCGCGCTTGACCCGGCGATGACGCGAGGCGGAATCCGCTCGTTCGCGATTGCCCGAGACGGTACCTTCTGGATGGGCGGCGGTCTTTCCGGTCTCTATCACTTCAAAGTCGAAGACGGCCGCGCGAAGGTGCTGGCTGTGATTACACCGCCGGAGTTCGCTTCGACGGACATCCAGTTTGTGCGCTTCGACCGCGACGGATGGCTGTGGGTGGGCACCGACCTTGGTGTGCAGGTCTTTGACGGCACGCACTGGAAGCTCATCACGCAGCGCGACGGTCTGATCTCGAACGACACCAACGAGGGCGCGTTCTTTGCCGACACGGACGGTTCGGTATGGATTGGCGTGAACGGAGGACTGACCCACCTGCTCCATCCGCGCGATCTCGGCAAGGACGAGGACCTCGATGTGAGGCTTACCTCGGTCACGCTGGGCGACCGGGTGCTGGACCTGACCGGGGGCAGAAACCGTTGGCGGTGGCACAACGCTCCGCTGGATATTCGCTTCACCTCGCCCAACTACGACCGCGAGGGTTCGCTCCAGTTCCGCTACCGGCTTTCCGGGCTGGAACAGTCGTGGAACAAGACGACAGAGTACAGTCTGCACTACGCGGCGGTGCCGCCGGGCGACTACCGCTTCGAGGTGCAGGCGCTGGACCCGAATCGCCGCAACGCCTCCGAGATTGCTTCGCTTGCGTTTACCATCCGTCCGCCGTGGTGGCGGACCCGGTCCTTTTATCTGCTGATGGCCTTGCTCGCCACGTTGCTTTCGATGCTGGTGTGGCGCTGGCGCGAGCGTCGTCTGATGCTCGAACAGAAGGCGTTGCAGGAACTGATTGCGCAGCGCACCAGCGAACTGGAGGCGGAGAAGCGGGAGTTGATGACTGCGCGCGAGGCGCTCCAACATCAGGCCTCGCACGACGCGCTGACAGGCCTGTGGAACCGGCCTGCGATCCTGGAAATCCTTGATCGCGAGATGACGCGCGCCCGCCGCGAGCGTACCAAGCTCACCGTCGTGCTCGCTGACCTTGACCACTTCAAGCAGATTAACGACACGCATGGCCACCTTGCGGGCGACTCCATCCTGCGCCAGGCAGCCGGGCGCATGGTCGAAAACATCCGCCCCTACGACTTCATCGGGCGCTACGGCGGCGAAGAGTTCATCATCGTTCTGCCGGGCCTTGCGGAGGAGCCATTTTCGCGTCTGACGCAACTCCACCAGGCGATCTCGGAGAGGCCCTTCGCTTACGAAGACAAATCCTTCCGGATTACGTCGAGCTTTGGAGCAGCCTCGCTCGACCGCTCGATGGTGACGGTTGAGGACATGGTGCGGTGTGCCGACCAGGCGCTCTATCGGGCCAAGGCCGATGGACGGAACTGCATCGTCTTCTATACACACCCTGCGCAGCCCAGCCCGCTCGTCAAGACGCCGTGAGGCAGTTCTCAGTTCTCCGTTCTCAGTTATCAGGATGACGATGAGAGAGCGTTCCGGCAAGCAACGACCACCAACTGAGAACTGACAACCTCCAACTACCGCTCAACCGATTCAACATGTACCATGCGGACGTGCCATTCCCGCAACCTGACGAACGCGCGAAATCTCCTCTTGCGCGAATTTCCACTAAACAAACGTTCGTCTTAGCGACGACGATTACCTTCAGAAAAAAGGAAAGGACCCACCCCGACATGTTGCCGAGAACCTCGAAAGCAAGAACAGGTGCAGGAGCAGGCATTGCCCTTCTATGTGCCGCGCTGCTCGCTGCGCCTGCCGCACCGGCCCAGGCCCCGCAGCCCGACTCCCCTGCCATCCGCGCGCGCGTCAATGACCTCGTCCACAAGATGACGCTTGAGCAGAAGCTCGAATATATCGGCGGCACCGGTTTTGCGGTGCGCGCCATGCCGTCGCTTGGCCTGCCCGCGCTCCAGATGTCGGACGGCCCCTACGGTGTGCGCAGCAACGCCGGCCTGCCTTCGACGACCTACGCGATCGGCATTGGACTGGCTGCTTCGTGGAACCGCGATCTGGCTTTTCAGGTGGGCAAGGCGATTGGACGCGATGCGCGCGCGCGCGGCGTCCACTTCATGCTCGGCCCCGGCATCGACATCTACCGCTCGCCGCGCAATGGGCGCAACTTCGAGTACTTCGGCGAAGACCCGTTCCTGACAGGGGCTATCACGGTCGGCTACATCGCAGGGATGCAGACCGAGGGCGTCAGCTCGACAGTGAAGCACTTCCTCGGCAACAACAATGAGTACCTGCGCCACGACTCGGACTCGGTGATCGACGAGCGCACGCTACGCGAGATCTATCTGCCGGGCTTCGAGGACGCGGTCCGCAAGGCGCATGTGGGCGCGATTATGGACTCCTACAACCTCGTCAACGGCGAGCACATGACGCAGAACGGCTACTTCAACACCGACATCGCCCGCAAGCAGTGGGGCTTCGACGGCGTGATGATGTCGGACTGGGACGCGACCTACGACGCCGTTGCCGCGGCCAACGGCGGGCTCGACATCGAGATGCCGACCGGCAAGTTCATGAACCCGAAGAACCTGACTTCGGCGGTGGAGAGCGGCAAGGTCTCCGAGGCGACGATTGACGAGAAGGTCTTCCACATCCTCGACACGGCTGCCCGCTTCGGCTGGCTCGACCGCCCGCAGCTCGACAGCTCGATCTCGCTTGTTGACGCGCGGAACAATGCTGTCGCGCTCCAGACTGCGGAAGAGGGCCTGGTGCTGCTGAAAAACGAGGGCAGCATGTTGCCGCTCTCGAAGACTGCGACGAAATCCATTCTTGTCGTCGGCCCGGATGCGTATCCCGGTGTGCCCGTAGGGGGTGGCAGTGCGGGCGTCAAACCGTTTCACACCGTCAGCGCGCTTGAGGGCCTGACTGAGTATCTGGGCACCGGCGCGACGGTGTACTACGATCGTGGCGTGCCGACGCTCTCCGATATGGCCCGCGGTACGAAGTTCGAGACCGCCGAGCAGGACGGCAAGCCCGGCCTGACGCTTGAGTCCTTCACGAATTCCGATCTCTCCGGCACGCCTGCCGCGACCGTGGTTGTGCCGTTCATCGACAGCACGGGCATCCGCTGGCAGGATTTGGATCCGGCAATGGCGCGGGCGCTTTATTCCTCCGGGGCAAGGCACGGCTCGTCGCGGCGCTGGACCGGCTATTACAACGCTCCCACCGCAGGCAGCTACATCGTCGCGCTACAAGGCTCGGGCGAACGCTCCGGCAACCGCGTCTATCTGGATGGGAAGCTCATCATCGATGACTGGACGCTGGTGCGCGCCGACCAGCCGCACCTGACGGTCCAGCTTACTGCCGGTGCGCACAAGGTTGTTGTGGAAGACTCACGGAACTCGCCCGTCGGCGGCAGGATTCGCTTCGGGATTGTGCCGCTGGATCAGGTGGTCAGCGCCAAGGCGAAGGAACTGGCGGCGAAGGCTGATGTTGTGGTCATCGCGGCAGGGTTCGATGCTGAGTCGGAGTCCGAGGGCAGCGACCGCACCTTCGACCTGCCGTTCGGGCAGGACCAGCTTATCCGCACGCTGGCCGCCATCAACAAGAAGACCATCGTCACCGTCACGTCGGGTGGCAACGTCGATAGCGAGTCGTGGCTTGCGAACGTGCCGGTCTGCATGGAGAACTGGTATGGCGGTCAGGACGGCGGCACGGCGCTTGCCAAAATTCTCTTCGGCGATGTGAACCCCTCCGGCCACCTGCCTGCTACCTTCGAGCGGCGCGCCGAGGACAATCCCACGTTCAACACCTACTATCCCGAAGAGGGCACCAACAAGGTCGTCTACAAAGAGGGCATCTTCGTTGGCTATCGCGGCTACCAGCATAACCACGTCGAGCCGCTCTACCCGTTTGGCTACGGACTCAGTTACACCACCTTCCGCTTCTCGCACCTTGCCGTGAAGGGTGAAGGCACTACGGCTACTGTCTCGTTCGACGTTACAAATACGGGCAAGCGCGCGGGCAAGGAAGTTGCGCAGGTGTATATCTCGGACACGCACGCGAGCGTGCCTCGGCCTGAAGAGGAGTTGAAGGGCTTCGAGAAGGTCGCGCTCGCGCCAGGGCAGACGAAGCATGTGACGGTCAAGCTCGACGACCGCGCCTTTGCCTACTACGACACAGATGCGAAGGGCTGGCACATTGCGCCGGGCAGCTTCGGCATCCGCGTGGGAGACTCGTCGGCCAACATTGCGCTGAAGGGCACGGTTGAGATCTCGAAGGAGGCAGCGGGCGCCGCGAAGTTCTGAGGCTTAACACCGATCGACACCGATTGCACCGATAAGACGACCACGGATTGCGCGGATTTTCACGGATTTGTTTTATCCGTGTTGTCTGTGTGATCCGTGGTCATTTTTTTGTGCGCACGGGCGTGGGCAGGACGGCGGGGCTGGCGTGGCCTTCGCGGTCGATGGTGCGGACGCCAAAGATGACGTTGTCGTTCGAGACGGGCAGCGTGATGTTGGTGGCCGTGCCTGCGTCGAGGACCGTCGTCCACTCGGGTGCGGTGGTATCGCGCCAGACGATCTGATAGGTGGCCCCGGCAGGCATACCCGCAGGTGGGTCCCAGGTGAGTGTGGTGTTGTTGTCAAGCTCGACGGTGACGCGGTGGACATGCTGCGGCTCGCCGGGCGCGGAGGCCAGCGTGGCCAGCGTGGCCGCGTTGATGCGGGCGACGTTGGCTACGTAGTTGAAGTCAACGAACTGCGGCAGATCACCGTACTGGATGCCGTTCTCGACGCGAATGTTCTGGTGCTGGTGGTTGTAGTTCTCGCGCCACTCGGTGAAGCGCACGGCGGCGAAGCCCTGGAGGCTGAAGCTGATGTGGTCGCCGCCGCGCAGGTAGCGGTCGCGCCGGAAGATGAGCACGGGATGAAACGCGGGGACCATGCGGATGTGCTGGCTGCGCGGGCGTCCGGGCGTGGCTGGAGGGCGTTCGGAGGTGGGGGCGAAGTAGGCTGCGCCGATCTCGGCGATGGCGCGGGCGAGTTCGCGCGCGGGCGAATCGCTCTCGGCCCCCTGCGAGCGGATGGAACTGATCTGCTGCTGTGTTGCGTCGCTGGGGACACCTTCGGAGAAGACGCGGACGGCGGTCTTGTCCTGGAGCGTGTCGCCGGGCGTGGTGTCTCCGCCGACGATGTCGTTGTTCAGCACGGCCTCAAGCTGCCAGCCCTCGGACTTTGCCAGCTTGGCGAGATGGGCGCTGCCGTTGAGCCCCTGCTCCTCTCCCGCGACCGCGACGAAGACGATGGTGGCGGGGAACTTGAGCTTTGAGAGCACGTTTGCGCACTCGATGGAGACGGCCACGCCGCTGGCGTCGTCGTTGGCTCCGGGAGCGGCGTCGCGAGTGTTGAAATTGTCGGAGTTGCGCGAGTCGTAGTGACCGGTGACGAGCACCATGCGGGCTGCTTGCGCCGGGTCCGTGCCGCGCAGGATGGCGTAAACGTTGGTGATCTTCGTGGGCTTCAGGAGGCGCGCATAGGGGCCGGTCTGCGGCGGCTCGACGAAGTCGTCGCGTTTGACATCAAGACAGCCGCCGCAGGCTGCCGAGATCTCCTTGAATCGGGACTCGATCCAATCGGCGGCGGCAGAGACGCCGGTGTTGGGCGGGAGGTTGCTCTCCATGCTGGAGAGCGTGCTGCGGTTGTTGAAGCTGACCAGCTTTTCAATGGTGGTGCGCACATCGGCGGGGGAGACCTGCTGGAGTGCATGGGCGATGGCCGGGTCTGCGGCGGCAGGCGGAAGGGGTTGTCCGGCAAGCACTGTCTGGCCATATCCAATGCAGTATCCAGGGCCGAAACCGAGCAGAAAACTGAGCAGTAGTCCCGATACGGGAAGTCGGCTCACGTGGCGAAAAACGTAACGTCCAATGGTCACGAAAATCCTCCTTCTGTGGAAACCCGGAAGCAGAGACAATCGTAGCTTGACGAATAGGCAGGATGGCCGCTAAATAAAAATAAGTTTCCCACGTCCGCAGAGCCGTACCACCATCCTGAGAGACGGCCGGCGGACCCGGAAACCGTGGAGGCCCGGAACTAATGGCAGTTGTTTGTCCAGAATGCGATAACCCCATCGCGGTCGATGAGGACGAGATCGAGGAAGGCGAGACGCTGCAGTGCGATGAGTGCGGCGTTGAGCTGGAAGTGGTGTCGGTCGATCCGGTGGAGCTGGCGGCGGTCGAGGCCGGCTACGACGACGAGGAATCCGTGCGCTTTGCCGGGGAGGATGACGAGTAGCTGCGTCTGCCATTGCGCAGACGTATACTTATCCCTATGAAGCGCATCTCGTTCCCGCTCCGTTCCGTTGCCGGTAAAGCAGTTCTCGCCATGGTCGCTGTCGCAGCCTTTGGGCTGGCTGCGCAGTCGCCGGTGTTTGCCCAGTCACAGCGCACCGTGCAGGGCAAGGTCGTTGACCGGTCCGATGCTCCCATCAAGGGCGCCGTGGTCTATCTGAAGGACGACCACACGCTGGCGGTCAAGAGCGCCATCTCGGACGACGACGGCGGCTACCGCTTCGGCCAGCTCGCCCAGAACACCGACTACGAGCTTTGGGCGACGAGTAACGGCAAGAAGAGCGGCACCAAAACCATCAGCTCGTTCGATAGCAAGAACCAGTTTTATATCGACCTGAAGATCAACAAGTAAGCGGCTTCGGAATACGGTCGTCGTGGCTCGGCGGCTGGCTGGTGACAAGAAAGCGCACCGGCGAGACGCTGCGGTTTACGGCCTGATGTGCCCGGCCGGGAGCAATCTCAATGCCTTCGCCTGTGCGCAGTGTGTGGCTGTCGCCGTCTATCTCCATCTGCAACTCGCCTTCGAGCACGTAGAAGAACTGACGCGCGTGCGCGTGATAATGTCGGACTTCGCTTGCGCCCGGCGGCATTTGCTCCTCGATGATGCTGAGTTCGGGCGTGCGGACGAGATGCCAGCCGTCACAGTCCTGGCCCCATGTGTAGTGTTCGGCGGTGTTGGTGTCGACGGGTTTGGTGGGCATTGGTTCAGGGTAATTTTGCAAGGAAGTCATTCATGTCCCGGAGCACCTCCGCCTCGTTCGAGTTGAAGACGTAGTGGTCGGCGTTCGGTATGCGAACGACGTGGGCAGATGGTACACCTGCAGCGAAAGCATCCGCCTGCGCGCTGCACCAGGCACGATCAGCCGCCATTCTTTTGGCCTTCGTCGCGGGATCGTTCCGGAACGCCCGGTCCCAGTTATGCGGACACGCGAAGATAGCCAGTATGGGGACAGGGATTCGCGTATATTTCTGCATTCCAAAATTGAGCGCAGCCCCTATCGGAGGCCGCGGCGGTAAAGGTGGCATCGATGCGATATTCACGTTGCTCTTATGAAGAGTTCTCTCAAACTGTGACACGCTCGTCTCCAACTCCAAAAGACACTTCTTCTCATCGACGCCGCCTGCCTCAATTTGAGCGATCCGCTTCTTAACATCGTTCATATCGATCTCCAATGGCGGATGATTGCTATCGTAGAAAGCGAACCCATATGCGGCGTCGAGATAAATCAATCCAGCTACCTTGTCTGGGTAGCGGCTGCCAACCGAACTCAATTCTTCCCCAGCGATAGAGTGCCCGATCAAGACAGGGCGCTTCAGTTTGAGTGCATCGATCACTGCCAGAACATCGACGCCCAGCCGGTCGGCTGTGTAATTGGTCGCTGTAGGAACAGGCTTGCTAGATGCTCCAAAACCTCGACGAGTAATGCCGTAGGCGTGGTACTTAGTAGTGAATTTCGGGGCGAAGCTGTCAAAGTTATGCGCTGTGTTCCCGGAGCCCGCCAGGAAGACCAGCGGCCGCCCAGTGCCGCCCCAATCGAGCACTTCGAGCTTGACGCCTGCTTCAACGGTTACAAACCGCACAGTGTGGATAGAAGTGTCGATCCCATTTTGCGCGTGCAAGATGCCAGCGGACAGAGTGGTAAGGGCGATTAGCCACAGCATCCAATTCTTCATTCTCTATCTCCTGAAACTGGCTCCATTAAGCGGTTTGAGAGACGTCGGCACTTACAGCGGGATATTGCCATGCTTGCGCGGCGGGTTCTTTTCGCGCTTGGTGCTGAGCATGTCGAGTGCGGTGTTCAGGTGGCGGCGCGTCTCGCTTGGTCGAATCACCGCGTCGATGTAGCCGCGTTCGGCGGCGACATAGGGGTTGGCGAAACGCTCGCGGAACTCCTCTACTTTTTCCTTACGTGCCTCGGCAAGCACTTCGAGCTTCTGCTCCTCGGTCAATGAGACGCCCTGAGGCATGACGGCCTGCGCGCGCCGCACCACCGCATCCAGCTCGCGCTTGTAGACGATGTTCACCGCGCCCTCCGGCCCCATGACGGCGATCTCCGCTGTGGGCCAGGCGATGTTCCAGTCGGTGCGCAGGTGTTTGGAACTCATGACGCAGTAGGCTCCGCCGTAGGCCTTGCGCGTGATGACAGTGAGCTTGGGAACGGTGGCCTCGGCGAAGGCGTAGAGCAGCTTCGCACCATGACGGATGATGCCGCCGTGCTCCTGCTGGATGCCGGGCATGAAGCCGGGTACGTCTTCAAACGTGATCAGCGGGATATTGAAGGCGTCGCAGAAACGCACGAAGCGCGCGCCCTTGACGCTGGCGTTGATGTCGAGCACTCCCGCCAGCACCGCGGGCTGATTGGCCACGATGCCGACCGGGCGGCCCGCCATGCGTGCGAAGCCGACGACGATGTTGCGCGCGTAGTGTTCGTGCACTTGAAAGAGATAGCCTTCGTCCACGACGTGGCGGATGACCTCCACCATGTCATACGGTTGATTGCTCTCCTCCGGGATGATGGTGTCGAGCGCGGAGTCGGCGCGCGCGGGATCGTCTGTGGTAGCGCGGCGCGGCGGGTCGTCGAGGTTGTTCGAGGGAATGAAGCTGATGAGTTCGCGGATGGTGGCGAGGCACTCCTGGTCGTCGTGCGCCATGAAGTGCGCGACGCCGGAGATCTCGTTGTGCGTCACGGCGCCGCCCAGCTCGGCCTTGGTCACGTCCTCGTGCGTGACGGTCTTGATGACGTCGGGCCCGGTGACGAACATGTAGCTGGTCTTCTCGGTCATGACGGTGAAGTCGGTGATGGCGGGCGAGTAGACCGCGCCGCCCGCGCACGGCCCCATGATGGCGGAAATCTGCGGGATGACGCCGCTGGAGAGCGTGTTGCGCAGAAAGATGTCGGTGTAGCCGGCGAGCGAGACGACGCCCTCCTGAATGCGCGCGCCGCCCGAGTCATTCAGGCCAATGACTGGCGCGCCGACACGGGCGGCCATGTCCATGATCTTGACGATCTTGGCGGCGTTGGCCTCGGACAGCGAACCGCCGAAGACGGTGAAGTCCTGCGCGAAGACGAACGCGACGCGGCCGTGGATGCGTCCGTGACCGGTGATGAAGCCGTCGCCGGGGACACGCTGCTGGTCCATGCCGAAGTCGGTGGCGCGGTGAGTGACGAACTTGTCGGTCTCCTCGAAGGTGCCTTCGTCGAGCAGGAAGTCGATGCGCTCGCGTGCGGAGAGCTTGCCTGCCTTCTTTTCGCGGGCGCGGCGCTCCGGGCCTCCGCCCTCTTCGGCGATGGTGTGGCGGGCGGCCAGCTCGGCGAGCTTGGTGTGATGCGGCGTGGGCTTCGTGTGCGGAGGTGCAGGATGTTCAGCGGCTGCCATAGGCAGCGATTTTAGCAAGCGGTAGCCATAAGATGCAGCAGCGGCTGCGGGTGGTGGAGGTGGCGAGGACGAAGTCTTACTCAGTGACGGGCTGGCGAAGAAGCTGAAGCGCGATCCAAAGTCGGTGCGGCGTGATGTGGCCAAGCTGGAGCAGTAAGGCGTGGTAAGAACGCGGCAGGAGATCAATCCGGGGCAAGGCCAGGTGAAGATTGTCGAGCCGGTGGTGGAGAGGTTTGAGCTGCGGGCTGGTTTTTAGGCTGGGTGGAAGAAAGCGGTTCGCGCGAAGCGCGAGTACCTCAGTCAAGTTCTCTTATTAGATAAGAATAGATGATAAAATGGGATGAGGAGGGGCCGATGACTACCGTGACTGTTTCCATGCCGGACTCATTGAAGGAGTTCCTCGATCATGAGGTGCAGACCAAGGGATACGGCAACGTCAGCGAGTATATTCGCGGGCTTTTGCGGGAGGCTCAGGGGAAAGATGCGGATGCCCGTCTAGAGGCTCTGTTACTCGAGGGCCTTGCAGGCGGGAGAGACGTTGCTGTCACGGATGGCTTCTGGAAGGAACTGAAGGCCGATGCGGGGCGGATTCTGGCCAAACACAAGAAGTCTCGAAAGGCGCGGACTGCCAGGTGAAACTCGTCATCCGCCCGGCCGCCCGGAAAGACATTCTGCGGCAGTATCGGTACTACCTGATCGAACAGGATGCAGAAGCCGCGGCAGAGAGGTTTCTTGATGCGGCGCGGGCGGCGATAGAGTATGTGTTCCAGCGTCCCGGCGTCGGCTCTCCCAAAGTTTTTAAGAATGCAGCTTTGAAGGAATTGCGTTCGTGGCCGGTCAAGGGATTCTCTGCGATTCGTATCTATTACCTTGCCTCAGAGGGTGAAGTTCGGGTGATTCGGGTGCTGCATGGGAAGAGAGACATCGACCTCCTGCTGGAAGGTGCTGGCGAGGTAGAGTAAGCGGTTCGCTCTGGGGGTGAATGGCCACCTATGCGATGAGACTGAACAGTGAGACTGCATGAATGGGGCACCCGGCGCCCAGGTTGTCATTAGTGGTTGATGCTTGGTACCACCCCGTCTACCTTACCCTGCCGACTGACAGTCAGCGTCGCAAGATATCGATCTCGCTCAGTCGCTGCAACATAGTTCCAACTGCATCTAGATATTCCGAAAATGCAACATTTAGATCGTCAAAGCGATATTGAGCCGGATAAGTGGCGAGAATAAGATGTCGTCGTCCAACCACATTGCCCTGCGCGTCCAAGATTTCTTCGCCTTGTCGAGATTCCAGCGTAGAAAAAAACATGGAATAGTCAACTGACGGCCTTATATGATGCGTCAGCCTGTTTCGATAAGCTATTGCGGTGTTCGCGTGAGGTAGATTTTCAGGCAGCGAAAGGGCTGACATAATCGCATCGAAATTCGTTTGAGCAAGCAAACCGTCATTTAGTTTTCTCTTTAGACCCTTCTTCACTTCGGCTCGCGTGAGCGCAAATTTTTCCCAATCAGGCTTATTGGTATCAACAAGGTTTCCGCCCAAGCTTTCGTGGAGAAGTCGATTTACGAGGTCTTGAACTTTTATCAATTCATATACAGTCTGGTTGAGCAACGCCATTTTCCGGTCATGAATGTAATAGAGATTATGAACGGCAGCGTCATCTATAAAAGGAGGCTCCTGTTGGGGTTCGAGGCCTTTGAATGCACTTGCGAGAATTAGATCGCCTTCCGCCCTCATTATTAGGGTTGCGAGCTCACGCCATAATTCCTGGGAATTACGAATGTCAAAAAAGAGCTCGATAGATGCAGGTTGATTTGGAAAATCAAGCCATTTTTGAGCTGTCACATTGTGTCTTGGTTCTCTCTGCTCACCCGCTGCGACTTTGAGTTCTGCGAAGAGATTGTGTGCGAGTCGATTCTCACCCGCTAGATCACCTTCAAAAGAAGGCGAAACCATTTGCCTTTTAGTTCGTGTAACGCCGTTTTGGTCCGTGAAGTTAATGATTAATTCGATTTGTCTCATATACGCTCTCAAGTTCACATCACGGATAAATGCGGTTCAGCGTTCTGGCAAACGGGATGGTTTCTCTGACGTGGTCGAGGTTGCAGAGCCAGCCTACGACTCGTTCGATGCCCATGCCGAAGCCGGCGTGGGGGACTGAGCCGTATTTGCGGAGGTCGAGGTACCACTCGAAGGCGGCGAGGGGCAGGTGGTGTTCTTCGATGCGGGACTTCAGCAGGTCGTAGCTGTCGATGCGCTGCGAGCCGCCGATGATCTCGCCGTAGCCTTCGGGTGCGAGCACGTCGACGCAGAGGGCCTTGGTCGCGTCCTTCGGGTCGGGCTGCATGTAGAAGGCCTTGAAGGCTGCGGGATAGCGATGGACCATGACCGGCTTGTCGAACTGCGAGGAGATGTAGGTCTCGTCGGGTGAGCCGAAGTCGTCGCCGTACTGGTGCGGGTGTTCGAGTTTGCCTGCTTTGTAGGCTTCGTCGAGCATGGCATGGGCTTCGTCATACGAGATGCGCGGGAAGGGAGCTTTGATGGCTTCGAGCCTGGCCGTGTCGCGGCCCAGTACCTTCAGGTCAGCCTGGTGCAGTTCGAGGACGCGCGAGACGATGTGGGTGATGAACGCTTCGGCGAGATCCATGAGGCCGTCGAGTTCGAGCCAGGCGACCTCGGGCTCGATCATCCAGAACTCAGTCAGGTGGCGGCGGGTCTTGGACTTCTCGGCGCGAAAGGTGGGGCCGAAGCTGTAGACCTTGCCGAGCGCGAGCGCGGTGCTCTCGATATAGAGCTGGCCGGACTGCGTGAGGTAGGCAGGGTCGCCGAAGTAGTCGAGTTCAAAGAGCGTGCTGGTGCCCTCGCAGGCGGCTGGCGTCAGGATGGGCGGGTCGGTGCGGACGAAGCCGTTGGTATCGAAGTACTCCTGCGCCGCGCGCATGATGGTGGCACGGATGCGCAGGATAGCCGACTGGCGCGGCGTGCGCATCCAGAGGTGGCGGCGCTCCATGAGAAAGTCAACGCCGTGCTCTTTGGGCGTGATGGGGAACGGATCGGCCTCGCTGACGAGCTGCACAATCTGGAGGTCTTCGACATCGAGCTCGTAGCCGGAGGGCGCGCGTTTGTCGGCGCGAACCCTGGCCGTGACGATGACGCTGGACTCCTGCGTGAGCGATTTGACGCGGTCGAAGACCTCGGGCGGAACGGCTGCTTTGGGCACGATGCCCTGGATGGTGCCGGTGCCGTCGCGGAAGATGGGGAAGAGGAGCTTGCCGGACTCGCGCATGTTGTAGAGCCAGCCGCGCAGGGTGATGGTCTGGCCTTCGTGCTGGCCGATGGTTGCGATGGTGGCGAGGGGAGGATGTGTGGTCGTCATGGACTGCCACAGTGTACCCGCTTTGCGGGGCATTGCGGGATACGGGCAGGGAGAGGAAGTCCCGCGTTCTGCATCGGAAGCAGAACGCGGTTTGGGCTTCGGGCGGGCTACTTGATACCGATGACCATGGACTCGGGGCCGACGAGATGCTCGACGCGGGTTTCGCGGAAGCCGGCTTCTTTCATCCAGCCCATGCAGTCGGCTCCGGTGTAGTCGAAGCCGCCTGGAGTTTCGATGAGCATGTTGAGGCTCATCATGAGGCCGAAGGCGTTCTTGCGGCGGTCGTCGTCGATGATGCTCTCGTAGACGATGAAGGCCCCGCCTGCCGGAAGCGCGTCGTATGCCTTGCGAACGAGCATCTTCTTGGTGTCGAGGTCCCAGTCGTGGAGGATGTGTCCCATCATGACAACATTGGCCCGGGGGAGTGGGGAGTCGAAGAAGCTGCCGGTTTGAAACTTCACGCGTGAATCCAGGTTATTGGCGACGATGTAGTCCTGAAAGATGGGGGCCACTTCGGGAAGGTCGAAGCCGATCCCGGCGATGTGCGGGTTGGCAAGCGCGACCTGAGTGATGAGGTCGCCTTGTGCTGTGCCGACATCGACGGCGGAGTGGTATTGCTTCCATGGGAATTTCTGTGCGATGGCGAGGTTCGCGCCGTGGCTGATGCCGGTCATGGCTTTGAGGAAGCCACGGAGCCGTTCGGGATCCGCGTAAAGTTGCTGGAAGGTGCCGGCCTCTCCGGTGCGAGCCTCGTTCTGCGGCTCGCCGGTGCGCAATGCGGTGGTCAGATTCCCCCAGAAGGGATAGAGACGGAGATTTGCCATCTCGAGGATGCCGCCGAGGTAGGACGGCTTGCGCTTGTCGAGAAAGAGGTCTGTCGATGGAGTGTTGCTGTAGACGCCGTCGTTGCGCTCAAGAAAATCGAGTGCGACGAGGGTATCGAGGAAATCTCGCCCGGAGCGTGGATGCAGGCCGAGACTGGCGCTGAGTTCAGCCAAGGTCGCGGGGTGATTGGCGAGCTTGGTGAAGAGCTCGAGTTCGACTGCGCTGAGCAAAGTCTTTGAGGCCCAGAAGCCGAGGCCTACCTGCAGGATGTGGTCGGGGTGCGGCTCGTTCGACATGGTGATCGCTCCAAATCAGAGTTGGCGGGCCGAGTTGCAGGGGAAGGCGTCCACCAGCATACATGAACGTCGAGTGATGAGGAGGGCTGGGCTACTCGCCGGTGCGCTTCATCAGGTCGAAGGACTGGGTGGCTTTGTCGGTGACGGAGTCCGGCGTTTCGTCGAGTTCGTAGGAGATTTCGAGGATGCCGGGCGTGTTGGCTGGCAACGTAGCGATGTGTTTTGTGAGATTGTTCCAGTCGATGTTGCCCGCTCCCGGCCATAGATGTTCATCCTTCAGGCCGTGATTGTCGTGCAGGTGAAGCTGGGCGATGCGCGGCGCGAGCAGCTCGAAGGCTTCGTCGATGCCTTTGTTGCCGGCAGGCGCGGCGAGGTGAGCGTGGCCGACGTCGAGACAGAAGTTCACATTATTGAAGTGGCCTGCGCGGGCGATTTCAAGCAGGTGCTCTGGCGTGGTGACGTCGTTCTGAAGATTTTCGAGCAGAATGCGGACGCCGAGCGGATGCGCGAAGGCCTTGAGGTGCTCAATGGCGGTGAGCGAGTTTTCGAGCGCGCGCGTGTTCCAGGGCTCGTCCTTGAGGCCGAGGTGGAGCACGGCGGCGGTGATGGGAATCTGCTCGGCGGCTTCGAGCGCGCGCTTGACCTCGTCCATCGAGTCGATGCGGCGCGACTTCTCCGGGTCGATGAGGTTCAGGTTCGGCGCGACGTGGCGCGACCAGTGCGAGTCGGTGAAGAGCGGCTGGTGCAGCGTGGCGGCCACATCGTTGGCTCGGAACCAGGAGGCGATCTCGCGCACGGTGGAGCGGTCGGTGTAGTCGAAGTGATGGCGGGCGCTGAAGATTTCGATAGTACGGGCGCCGCTTTGATGGAGGGCGTCGAGCAGGCCGGGGTGCAGGCGCTGATCAAGAAAGACGTGCGTGGAGAGACCGGGTTGCATCCTCTTTAGGGTATAGCAGCGCGTGCGAGGGAGACGTGTCTTCGGAGGTTCTCGACAGGTTCCGGCAGGTCAGTAGGGGCTGGGTTGATTGCTCAGGATCTCTTTGCCGCCGCTCTCGGCGATGAACCAGACTTTGCCGGGAAGGCTCGGGAGCGGGTCGCTCAGGTCCTGCCAGAGGAAGACGCGGCGAATGCCCGACCACTTGAGTGCGAGCGAGCGGTCGTCCTCGAAGATGGCGGGCGCGTCGGAAAAGAAGCTGCCGTACCACAGGTTCGAGCTGCGGCCGTTGAGGATGTGAATGGGCGTGGTTCTGGCGCTGGGACGCTGGAGATAGAAGCCGAGCGTGCTGGCCGCTTCGTACTCGCCGTGGATGACGATCAGGTCGTCGGGGCGAAGCTGCGGGGCGATGGCGGCGGCAAGCTGCTGCGAAGTAAGGACCGGCGAAAAAATCTGCAAGCCCATGTGCGCGGCAAGCAGGAACCCGAAGGTGGCGGCGGCGAGCCACAGGTTGGCTGCGTGTGTGCGGTAATTGCGGCGCAGGAGCCAGTTGGCCAGCGTGCCGCCGAACAGCGCGATGGCGGCGAGCAGCAGGGGGCGCTCGAAGGCGCTCATTGCCTGCGTATCAAGGTCGAGGAAGTGGCCGAAGCTGAGGGCGTAGTCGCCGGGGTTCTGCCGCAGCAGCGAGGCGAGGTCCGTGTTGGAGCCCATTGGCTGCGCGTGCAGGATGAAGAACCCAGCGATGAGCGCGGCGATGGCTCCGAGGGCAAGCAGGACGACCGAGATGCGCTGGCCGGCGCGGGTGAGCGGGTTGGGCACGGTGAAGGACTCGGCTTCATCGGCCTCGTTTGCCAGCCACGCGGCGATCAGCACCACCAGCGGTGGAAGTGAGGGCAGCACGTAGTACTCCTGGCGTGTCGAAAAGCTGAAGAAGACCAGCGGCACGGCGGCCCAGATACCGAGCAGAAGCAGCGTGCTTTCAGCATTTGTCAGCGTGCGCACGGAGACGTGCGGGCGCAATGCTTTGCGGAACGGGACGCGGGCGACGGCCTTGAAGAGGTATGCGCTCCAGGGCATGAGCCAGATGAGGACGAGTCCCCAGAAGAGGGCGAGAGGTACGGTGTCGTAGTCGCGGGGCACGCGCAGGTCGAGGTAGCGCAACACCTGCTCGTTGACGAAGTAGAACCAGAGCCAGCCGTGGACGTTGCCGTCGGTTGGCAACGGGACGGTCCAGTGTCCGTGCGCGAAGGCGAGTGAGCCGGGGTGTCCCTGCGTTGGGTTAGCCAGCGCGACGAACACATGCCACGGCGCGGCGATTGCAAAGAAGACGATGGTGCTCGTAATGGGATGAAGCTGGCGGATGCGCTGGACGACCGCACCGACGCTGCGCCGCGTAAGTGCGAGATGCACGACGACGATAATGATAGGGAAGACGATCCCGATAAGCCCCTTGGTAAGAACGTTCAGCGCGCAGGCGGCGGCGAAGACGTAACAAAACAAGCGAGAGGGCTGCGACTGCTGCTCGGTCTGCCAGTAGGCGAAGAGCGCGAGTGTGAGCCAGAGGCAGACCATCGCGTCGGGAATGTTGATGCGCGTAAAGATGAAGATGCCGAAGCTGGAGAGCAGGATGAGGGCTGCGTAGAGTCCGGCGCGCGTGCTCCGAAAGGCGCGGCGGGCGAAGGTTTCCACGACGAGCGCGAGCAGAAGTACGGTGAGTGCGAGCGGCAGGCGCGAGGCGGCTGTGTTGGGACCAAAGAGCCTGAAGCTGACCGCCATCAGCCAGTAATGGAGAGGAGCTTTTTCGAGATAGCGGATGCCGTTGGCGTAGAGCGTGGTCCAGTCGTGGCGCAGGAGCATCTCGCGGGCGACCTCGGCGTGGACTGAGTCGGCGTCGTCGAGCAGCGGAGGGGTGAAGAGCGTGAAGCTCGCGTAGAAGAGGAACCAGAGCGCGATGAGGACAATGCGGTTGCGCCGTGCGCCGGGTTGCGAGAGGAGAGTGTCCGTGTCCATTGCCGAGGCGAGCGGCGCTCTCAGGCGAGTGTACTTGATGCGTGCCCGGATATGATGGGTGAGGCAATCGTTCAGGGAGCAGGCTTGACCGAACAGACACGAGCAGCGGAGACAGCAGGGCCGCCGGCGGAGCTAATCTTCGGCGAATGGTATCCTGCGCTGCGCACGCGAGAGCTGCGCGTGGGCAGGATGTCGAAGGCGCTGCTGCTGGGCGTGCCGTTGGTGCTGGGGCGCAAAAAAGATGGCAGCATCTTTGCGATGCGCGACCTGTGCCCGCACCGCGGCATTCCGCTCTCGGCCGGATGGTTCGACGGCGAGACGGTGCAGTGCAAGTACCACGGCTGGCGCTTCGAGCCCTGCTCGGGCCAGTGTCGCGAGATTCCTTCGCTCACCAGCCACGACGTACTGGAGCCGGGAAAGATCTTTGCGAGCGCGTATCCATGCGAGGAGCGCGACGGCTACGCCTGGGTCTATATCCCCGAACCCGGCAGCGGGCGCGTGAATGTCGCGCTGCCTCCGGTGCCGGAACTGCCGAAGTTCTCCACGCGGTTTCGCAGCGCCCACCTGGTCGCCGACCTGCCCTGCAACGTGGACCACGGCATCATCGGCCTGATGGACCCGGCGCATGGGCCGTTCGTGCATCAGGCGTGGTGGTGGCGCAGCAGGGCGAGCATCCACGAGAAGACCAAGCAGTTCGAGCCGATTCCACAGGGTTTCCGCATGTCGCCGCATGCGCCTTCATCGAATAGCGCGCCCTACCGGCTTCTCGGCAAGCCGGTGACGACCATCGACTTTGTGCTGCCCAACCGGCGCTACGAGACCATCCGCGCGGGCAACCGCTGGTTCACCAGCTTGACGACCGTGACGCCGGTGACAGCTTCGACGTGCCGCATTGACGTCATCGCCGCATGGAACATTGCGTACTGGGTGCCGTTCGTCACGTCCATCGCAACCTTCTTCGGCGCGCGCTTCGTCCGCCAGGACCAGCAGACGATGATCGAGCAGGCCGAGGGCTTACGCTTCAATCCGGCGCTGATGCTGATCGACGACGCCGACCAGCCGGCGAAGTGGTACTTCGCGCTGAAGCAGGCAAGGCTGAAGGGAACAGGCACGCATCCGCTCAGCGGGCCAGTCACGCTGCACTGGCGAAGTTAGAACGCCGAGACGCCTTCTTCAATCACGAGCTGATCGACGGCGATGTTCATCGACTCGCCGAGTTTTTTGTAGTCTTCTTTCCACTCGGCGGGCCAGTAGTTGGTGTCGCTGCGTCGCAGCAGGTCGTTCCAGATGTTCTGCGCCTGCCAGATGTTGACCTCGAAGGGCATCCGGCGGATGGAGTTGGCGATGTCGAGCGCGCTCGATAAAGCGCCGTTGGCTGCGGGGTCGCCTGCGGCGGCGGCCTCCAGGCGAATCATGGCCTGCTTCATGCGCTGGCCGGCGGTAAAGCCCAACAGCGGCGCGTCGATGGCAATTTGATCAGCGTCGGCGCTCTGGAGCAGCGAGTCGATTTCAGCCGGATCGAAGGCAGGCGACTCGATGGCGCGTCGCAGGCCGGAGTTGATCGCGAAGGCGGCGGCAGTAGCCAGCGCGGGCGGCGTGGCCATGCCGCTCTCGGTGAGGAAGCGCAGCAGCGAGGCGTGGTCCGCGTAGATCTTGCGCAGCGAGTCTTCCATCTCCGTGACGGTACGGTTGAGGATGATGTTCAGGATGCGGTGCTGTTCGTCGGAGAACAGCGAGGTGAGCGAGTAGGCCATCGAGCCGAAGAAGCGGTCGATCAGCCGGATGACCTCCGGCAGGTTGGCGCGGCGCATGGCGTGACCGGCATCGGCGGAGAATGCGATGAATCTGTCGATTTCGGCAGGGTCCTCCGTACGACAGCGTTTGACGGCTGCCGAGAGGTTCTGGTCGCCCAGGTGCAGCACGGCGAAGCACAGCTCCTCGGACTCCTCGGTGATACGTGAAGAGACCGTGGCGCGGCCCAGCGCGACGCGGCCGCGTCCGGAGCTGAAGATCTCGTGCGACTCGCGGTGAACGTCGTAGCAGAACAGCTCGCCGTCCTCCGGATAGGGGCGGAAGATCGAGCTAATGGCATAGTGTGCGCCGACCTCTTCAAGGCCGATCTTCATACCGGTCACGAAGCGGCGGTAGACCTCGGCCCCGTTGCCGATCTCGGGGATGTTGCTTTTGGCTTTGCCGAGGATGTCGAGGAAAGAGGCTTCGAGCGCCTCGCCGGGCTGCCCGAAGAGCCGTGCGGCAAGCTGAAGCACGCGGCCCGCATAGGCGATGACCTGAATGGTCTCGATGCCGGAGATCTCGTCGAAGAACCAGCCGCAACTGGTGTACATGAGTTGGGCGTGCCGCTGGAGTTCGAGCAGGGAGAAGGCGGTGACGCGCTCGTTTGCGGTCAGCTCGCGCGTTGCGTGCTCTTTGAAGAAGGCGTCCGTCGAGGCGGCGGAGCGGTCGAGCATCACGTGGATATAGGCGTCGCGCGCGGCCCAGAGGTCTTTAAAGAGCGGCTTTGCAACCTCTTCGGAGAGTGGTCCGGTAGCGTCGCGCAGAACGTCGAGCGCCTCGCGCAGAGGGCCGCGCCATTGCTGGCTCCAGCCTGCGCGTCCGCTGTTGCAGCCGCAGTTGGAGCGCCATCGCTCGACGCCGTGCGGACAGCTCCATGACGTGTTCTCGACGATCTCGGCCTCGAATCGCGGAGGAAATTTTTCGAGGAACTCGGCGTAGTTGGTAAGCGTGGCGCGATGGCCATCCTCGATCCAGTGCATCGCATAGGAGAGCGCCATCTCGCCGTGTTTGTGGTGGTGGCCGTAGCTCTCGCCGTCGGTGGCGATGTGGGTAAGCTGCGCGGCGGTGCTGTTGGTAAAGCTGCCTACAAGGCGCTGGCCGAAATCCCTCCCGCTGTTCAGCAGCCCCTCGAAGGCGACCGCGCGCGAGATGGGGCCGTTGTAAAAGAAGACGGCGATCGAACGTCCTTCGTTGAGCCGCACCAGATACGGGCGCGTAGGATCGACCGTCGCATTGGGTGTTTCGGTCCAGGCGGGCGCGGGAGCATCTTGCACCGCGAGGGGACGCATACGGGCGCACTGCGCAGGCGCGAGGATGGTGAAGCGGATGCCTTCCTGCGCCAGCACATCAAGCACGGCGCGGCTGACGGCGGTCTCCGAGAGCCACATGCCTTCAGGCTTGCGGCCAAAGCGCGACTCGAAATCCGCGATGCCCCAGCGTACCTCCGTGCGCTGGTCGCGCGTGTTGGCCAGCGGCATGATGATGTGGTTGTAGACCTGCGCCATCGCGGAGCCGTGTCCGCCATATCGCTGTTGGCTGGCCTTGTCCGCGTCGAGCGCCATCTTATAGGTGCGCGGGGCGTAGTCCTTGAGCCAACTGAGCAGCGTCGGGCCGAAGTTGAAGCTCATCCGCGCATAGTTGTTCATGATGCGGATGATCTCGTCTTCCTTGTTGGTGATGCGCGAGGCGCCGTTGGGCGCATAGCACTCGGCGGTAATGCGGTCGTTCCAGTCGTGATACGGCGCGGCGGAGTCCTGCACCTCGATCGTTTCGAGCCACGGATTTTCACGCGGCGGCTGGTAGAAGTGACCATGCACACACACGAACCGCGTCTGTTCCTCGGCGGCTGGGGAGGGCGGCGCGGCGATCACTGCTGTGGCTTGAGACTTTGCCATGCTCCTTCAATCGTAACGCGAGAGGCTGACCCGCGTTGAGTTGCATGGATGGCGCAACTTCAAACCTTTGCAGCGGCGTTGGCAAGATCGCACGCCCGCCACAGATACCAGCTTGCCACCGAACGCCACTGGCCCCAGTGTTTGGCGCGCTTGTACATGACGTCGGGCTTGGGCAGCAGGTCCGGCGTCACTTTTTGCGTCGGCTTCAAGCCCTGGAAGGTAAGCGCAAAGCCCTTGCGCACGCCGTAGTCGGAGACAGGAAGAACGTCGGGGCGGCCAAGGCGGAAGATCAGCAGCATCTCGACCGTCCAGCGTCCGATGCCGCGCACTTGAATGAGATGTTCGATGATGTCTTCATCCGACATGCGGCGAATTCGTTCGAGCGTCGGCACGGTGCCGTCCAGTGTCTTTGCCGCGAGATCGCGCAGAGCGAGCATCTTGTTCTTGGAGAGACCAGAAGCGCGAAGCTGTTCGTTGGGGCAGTCAAGCAGATGCTGCGCGGAAGGATGATTGCCAACGCCGCAGATGTCGTGGAAGCTCTCCATCATACGGCGGTGAATGGTGGCGGCGGCCTTGCCGTGAAGCTGCTGGTAGACGATGCTCTCCACCAGCGCCTCGAAAGGCGACTGCCCGCCCGCGATGCGGAGCTTGAAGGGGCCCGCGCGCTCGATGAGGCGGCCTAGTTTCGGATCGGCCGCAGAAAGTTCGCGGCAGGCGAGCGCGAAGTCGTAACGAGGCAAGCGAGGCGTGTTGATCGTGCGCGGCATAGGGATGACGGTATCGCAACGAAGGGCGCGATGTCTCTCTGATTCAGCAGCCGGAAAAAAGACGCGGAGAAATCTGTGCCTGGTCAGACGAAAAAACTTAACACCGATTTACACCGATGAACACCGATCTCATTAAAGAACGGCCACGGATTTCCGCAGATGAACGCGGATGGTCTTATCCGTGATGATTCGTGTCAATCCGTGATCAGTTTTATCGGTGTCAATCGGTGCAAATTGGTGCTAAGTCTCGCATGTTCTGCAAAGTGGGATGGCTGCGAAATTCGGACTAGATTGGTTCGCATTTACAACTGCGATACCTTTCGGGCAGGGTAGATGTAGTGGCAATCGTGGCGAATGACGGCGCGATGCACGAGATGTTGTGCAGTGCGGTTTTCGTCTCGGTTCGATAATCGGATGTAGTCGATGAAAAAATGCTCCGCTTGTGCGCGGAGGCTTTCCGAAAGCGTTTTTCCACTGCTATACTCGGGCTTCCGAGTGAAGAAGTTTATCGGGCTGCGCGAAGCTGTGCGTTGCCCTGAATGCCGACTCGCTCAAAACGACGGCACACGAGTTTTGTAGTTCAGAAATCTTGAAGGCAACTTCCATACCTTTAAAGAGGAATGCAGAGGGAGCAGGAACCAACTCATGGCGCAAGTTTTTGACCGCAGTTCGAACGCGCTGGCTCGATTCAGTCTGGTTTTGACGGGAATCATCGTTGTCGCGCTCGGAGTCACGCTGAACGAGCTGCAGCGCTCACCATGGGTGACGCGACAGGGACAAAGGCCGGACCAGCCCATTCCATTCAGCCACAAGCATCACGTCGAAGGTCTCGGGTTGCAGTGTCAGTACTGTCACACCTCGGTCGAAGACTCAAGCTACGCAGGCATCCCTCCGACCAAGACCTGTATGAACTGTCACGCGCAGATCTGGACCAATGCCACGCTGCTGGAGCCCGTCCGTCAGAGCTGGGCGACCGGGGCCTCCATCCAGTGGATCCGCGTGCACGACCTTCCCGACTACGTTTACTTCAATCACGAGATTCACGTGAACAAGGGCATCGGCTGCGCAAGCTGTCACGGCCGCGTGGACGAGATGCCGCTGATGTACGAAGAGAACACGTTGCAGATGGAGTGGTGCCTGAACTGCCATCGCAATCCGGCGACGAACCTGCGGCCGACCTCGGAGATCTACAACATGGCATGGGCCGGACCTTCCGGCGACCACCCGGTCTGGTGTACGAGCACAGGCCAGAATACGAATCCGGATGGAACGCCGATCCCGACCTCGCAGCAGGTAAGCTGCACGACGACCGATCCGACCCACAGCGGACCCGAAGTGGCGCAGTTGCAGCCGCCAAATCCGGGCGGGCTGGGCAGGCCGCAATCGGGGTTCGGTTCAGCGCCGCATCCGGTCGAAGGCGGCGAGGGCCAATCGGTTGCCAGCCCGCTGCCGTTGCAGCTCAAGACGGTCAACTATCAGAAGTTCACCAGCCAGATGGAGCTGGGTAAATATCTGACCGCCGAGTACCACATTCGCCGTCCGGAAGAACTTTCAAGCTGCGAGACGTGCCACCGATGAAGACCTCCGGCAATACAACTGGAATTGGGACAGACGAGACGATGGCTGAGACAAAAACAGGAGCGGGAGCCGAGCCCACTGTGGTGACACAGATTGCTCCGGCAAAGCTGACACTGGCCGAGGTGCGCGCGAAGCTCGACGGCAAGACCGGACGGCGGTTCTGGAAGAACCTGGACGAGCTTGCCGAGACACCGGCGTTCCATGAGCTGATGCAGGAAGAGTTTCCACGGCAATCGACCGAGTGGGTCGATGGGGTGAGCCGCCGCGGCTTCCTTAAGGTGATGGGCGCGTCGCTGGCGCTGGCTGGCCTCGCAGGCTGCACCAAGCAGCCGGACGAGCCGATCTATCCCTATATCAAGCAGCCCGAGGACCTGGTTCTGGGCAAGCCGATGTACTTCGCCTCGGCGCATCCGTTCCCGACCGGCGCGATTCCGGTGCTGATTAAGTCTGACGCCTTCCGGCCCATCAAGGTGGACGGCAACCCGGAGCATCCGGTCTCGCAGGGCAAGTCGGATGTCTTCACGCAGGCGACGCTGCTCGACCTTTACGACCCGGACCGCTCCCAGCACGTGCTCTATCGCGGCAATAACGCGATGTGGGGCGACTTCCAGAATGCGCTTCAGGCCGCGGCGAAGAAGCTGCCGGGCGGCCAGGGCCTCTACTTCCTGAGCGCGACGATTACCTCGCCCACGCTGGCTGCACAGTGGAAACAGGTGCAGGCAGCCTATCCGCAGGCGAAGCTGGTGCAGTGGGAGCCGGTGAACCGAGATGCCTCGCGCGCGGCGACCAAGGCGGCGTTCGGCGACTATCTCGACCCGCAGTACAGGCTTGAAGACGCCGACGTGATCCTCTCGCTCGACGCCGACTTCCTGAGCGGCATCGCGCAGCCGGGCTTCCTGCCCATGGCGCGCGCCTACGCGGAGCGGCATCGCTACGAAGCGGGCAAGCCGATGAACCGCATGTACGTCGTCGAGACCATGCCGACGGTGACAGGGTTCAAGGCCGAGCACCGCCTGGCGCTCAAACCGAGTGATCTCGTGGCCTTTGCACAGGGATTGGCGAGCGGCACAGCGCCCGCGAGCGCGAATCCCGATCAGCAGAAGTTCTTCTCGACCGTGCTGGCTGACCTGAAGAAGACCGGCGGACGCTGCGTGGTCATTCCGGGCGAGCAGGCTGTTCCCGAGGTTCACGCCGCCGCGTTTGCGCTGAATGCCGCGCTTGGCGCGGTGGGCAAGACGGTGGTCTACACCGAGACCGTGAACCCGATGCCGACCGAGCAGGTCGCCGAGATGAAGGCGCTGGTCGCCGACATGAAGGCGGGCAAGGTCCAGTGGCTGGTGGTGCTGGGCCTCAACCCGGTCTACTCGGCTCCGTCGGACCTGCACTTCGCCGATGCCTACCAGAACATCCCAACGACGGTGCATCTGGGCTCGCATCTGGATGAGACCGGCGCAATCTCGAACTGGCACATCAACGGGGCGCACTATCTCGAAAGCTGGTCGGACGCGCGCGCTTATGATGGCACGCTGTCGATCATTCAGCCGATGATTGCTCCGCTCTACGACGGCAAATCGGCGCACGATGTCTTCCAGTCGCTCCTGTCCAATCCGCAGGCCTCGGCCTTCGACGTGGTGCAGGCGAACGCCAAAAACTACATCAAGGGCGATTTCGCCACAAGCTGGCGCAAGGCGCTGCACGATGGCTGGATCGCCGACACGGCGTTCACGCCGAAGACAGTTGGCGCGCCCAAGAGCGTTGCATCCACCTTGCCTGCGGCGAACGGCCTCGAAATCTCGTTCCGGCCCGATCCTTCGCTCTACGATGGTCGCTATGCCAACAACGGCTGGCTCGAAGAGCTGCCCAAGCAGGTGACGAACCTGAGTTGGGACAACGCCGCCGTGATGAGCATGGGCACGATGGCCGAGTTGGGCGTCGAGCAGTCCGATGCGGTCCGCGTGGACTACAACGGCCGCTGGTTCATCGCGCCGGCGCTGATGGCTCCCGGCCATCCCGACGGCGTGATTACGGTTCACCTGGGCTTTGGCCGTGGACCGGAGGCGGGCCGCGTGGGCGCGGGCGTCGGCTTCGATGCTTACCAGATCCGCACGGCCGATGCGCCGTACTGGATCGCTGGCGCGGTAGCGAAGAAGTCTCCCGGAACCTACGACCTCTGCGTGACGAAGGTCTACAACATCGAGCATCGCGGCGGCTTCGCCCAGTGGGACCTCAACAAGAAAGAGTACGACGTTGATGGCACCTACTCGCTGGCCGGGCACGAGGCCCAGGAGCGCGGCATCATCCGTTACGCAACGGTGGCCGAGGCGGAGAAAGAGCCCGACTTCGCGCACGAGGGCGGTGTCAGCGGCACGTCGATCTACAAGGTCGGCTATGCTCCGGAAGGCGAGCGCACCGACCATGACAACTCGTTCTTCCCGGATGTCTGGCGCTACGACCGCAAGGATCCCTCCTCGCTCAAGGTGCAGAACGCCTGGGGCATGGCGATTGACCTGAATAGCTGCGTGGGCTGCAACGCCTGCATCGTCAGTTGCTATGCGGAGAACAACATCGCTGTAGTCGGCCGTGAGCAGGTGAAGATCGGCCGCAATATGCAGTGGCTGCGCATCGACACCTACTTCGAGGGCGACCTGCACGCGCCCAAGGCGCACTTCCAGCCGATGGCCTGCCAGCACTGCGAAAACGCGGGCTGCGAGCAGGTCTGCCCGGTCGGTGCGACCGTCCACACGCCCGAAGGCATCAACACGATGGTCTACAACCGCTGCGTGGGCACGCGCTACTGCTCGAACAACTGCCCGTACAAGGTGCGCCGGTTCAACTTCCTGCTCTACTCGGACTACGAGACCGAGAGCCTGAAGTTCATGCGCAACCCGGACGTCACGGTGCGCTCGCGCGGCGTGATGGAGAAGTGCAGCTACTGCGTGCAGCGCATCGAGGCGGCCAAGATTCAGGCCGACATCGAAAACCGCGCCATCCGCGACGGCGATATTGTGACAGCCTGCCAGCAGGCCTGCCCGACCGACGCAATTGTGTTCGGCAACATCAACGACAAGACAAGCAAGGTGGCAAAGAGAAAGGCCGAGGAGCGCGACTATCAGGTGCTCACCGACCTGAACTACCGCCCCCGCACCACCTACACGGCCGGTGTCATCAACCCGAATCCGGAGCTGGCATAAATGGCGACCAAAGGACCCATTCACGACGTTGTCGATCCGATGATCGACCCGCGCACCGGCGAGTACGCGGTCATCGCGCCTGGCCACAATTTCAAGTCGGTGACGCAGAAGATCGCGGGCATCGTGCTGACCTCGAACACGCCGCTCGGCTGGTTCTTCGGCCTGATCGTCGGCGGCTTCGTCGCCACCGGCGTCGTGGTCGCGCTGACGTGGCTGTTCCTCAAGGGCGTCGGCATCTGGGGCGTCACCATCCCGGGCGCGTGGGGCTTTGCGATTATCAACTTCGTCTGGTGGATCGGTATCGGCCACGCCGGCACGCTGATCTCGGCGATTCTGCTCCTGTTCAAACAGCCGTGGCGTAACTCGATCAACCGCTTCGCCGAAGCGATGACGATCTTCGCGGTCTGCTGCGCCGGTATCTTCCCGCTGATTCACGTCGGGCGTCCGTGGCTGGCGTACTGGCTCTTCCCATACCCGAACACGATGAACGTATGGCCGCAGTTCCGCTCGCCGCTGGCGTGGGACGTGTTCGCGGTCTCGACGTATGCGACGATCTCGGTGGTGTTCTGGTACGTCGGCATGATTCCCGATCTCGGCACACTGCGCGACCGCGCGACGATGCCGGCGGCGAAGTACTTCTACGGCATGATGGCGATGGGCTGGCGCGGCTCGACGCGGCACTGGATCCGGTACGAGTCGGCCTCGCTGCTCCTGGCCGGTCTTTCGACGCCTCTGGTGCTCTCGGTCCACACGGTCATCAGCTTCGACTTCGCCGTGGCTGCTTTGGCAGGTTGGCACACGACCATCTTCCCTCCCTACTTCGTTGCGGGCGCCATCTACTCAGGGTTTGCAATGGTCATCACACTGGCCATCCCGATCCGCAAGTTCTATCACCTCGAAGACCTGGTAACGGAGCGCCATCTGGACTGCATGGCCAAAGTCATGCTGGGCACCGGATGCATCGTCGCCTACGGATACGGCATGGAAATTTTCATGTCGTGGTACTCGGCCTCGCACTGGGAGTTCTTCATGATGTGGAACCGTATGTTCGGGCCGATGGGTTGGGCATACTGGATCCTGATCCTGACGAACATTGCGATCCCGCTCACGACGCTCTGGTCGCGCAAGCTGCGGGTGAACGTAGCGTATTTGTTCGTCCTCTCGTTCATCATCAATACCGGCATGTGGTTTGAACGGTTCGTCATCGTTGTCACCAGCCTGTACCGCGAGTATCTGCCGTCGAGCTGGGGCACGTACCGGGCGACGAGGTGGGATTACCTCACCTACGTGGGCACGCTCGGCCTGTTCACGTTCCTGTTCTTCCTCTTCGTCCGCTTTCTGCCGATGATTCCGATGTCGGAGATACGGATGATGCTGCCGCAGACCAAAGTTACGCCCGGCGGGCCCACTGCCGAGGTCATCAGCGAGGAGTCAGTCTAATGCCGCCGCGTGAAGGAATTTACGGTTTACTGGCCGAGTTCAACACTCCGGGCGAGTTGGTGGAGGCGACCGAGGCTGCCTACGCCGCAGGCTTTCGCCGCATGGAGTGCTACACGCCCTACCCGGTCGAAGAGGCGGCCACCGCGCTCCACTTCCACAGGACGCGCGTTCCGCTGGTCTGTCTGGTGGGCGGGCTGATGGGCCTGATTACCGCGTTCGGCATGGAGACATGGATCAACGTGTGGGCGTATCCGCTCAATATCGGCGGACGTCCGCTGTTCTCCTGGCCTGCATTCATCATCCCGGCCTACGAGTGGACGATTCTGTTTTCAGGCCTGGCGGCGGCGTTCGGCATGATGGCACTTAACGGACTGCCCCAGCTCTATCATCCGGTTTTCAACGCGCCGAATTTCCGGGCCGGAGCCACCTCGGACAAGTTCTTCCTTTGCCTGGAGGCGGCCGATCCTCAGTTTTCTCCCGCCGGAACGCGGGCGTTCCTCGAACAGTTCCCCGCGGTCTCCGTGGTGGAGGTGGACCATTAATATGCACGTGAACAAGACAGTCCTGCGCATTGCGTTTGCCACAGCCGCTCTCGGTCCACTGTTTGTGCTGGCCGGCTGCCGCCAGGACATGCACGACGAGCCAAAGTTCTTCCCGCAGCGGGGCACGACCTTCTATGCTGACGGCCGCTCGGTGCGCCCGCAGGTGGCCAATACCGTGGCGCGCAACCAGTTGCACGAGGACACCTACTTCTACACAGGGCTGGTGGATGGCAAAGAGGGCAACACGATGCCCTTCCCGGTGACGATGAGGGTGCTTGAGCGCGGGCAGGAGCGTTACAACGTCTATTGCACCCCGTGCCACTCGCGCGTGGGCAATGGCGAAGGCATGATCGTGCAGCGCGGCTATGCGCACGCGGGCGACTTCCACACCGCGCGCCTCGAAACAGCGCCGCTCGGCCACTTCTTCTATGTCATCACGAACGGCTACGGCGCCATGCCCGACTACTCGGCACAGGTGTCTCCTGTGGACCGCTGGGCCATCGTTGCCTACATCAAGGCGTTGCAGTTGAGCCAGCACGCCACCGACGCCGACATTCCGGCCAGCGAGCACGCGGCCCCGCTCGACAGTATCGCGGAGAAGGACGGGCTGCCCGCATCATTTGCCAAGCCCTGGGTGCTGCCCGCGACGGCGACCTACGGGACGCCCAACGACCAGAGTTTCGTTCTGCCCGCTCCGGGAAGTCCGGCCTCGGGTACGCCGGCCGCGCGCACGGCAAAGACAAATTCCCCGGCAGCCGCCGGCAAAACCGCAGCGAAGCAGTAACCTCGGACGTTTCCGAACGAAGGCCTGAAAAGCATGTCATCTGGACACGAACATAACGGCGGAGCAGGCGGCCACCACGGATACCCGGGGCCGCGTCCGCTTCCCCAAACGCTGACCGCGCCGGAGGCCGTCAACGCCTGGCGGACGCGCGCGCTCGTCGTCGCCGTCGTTGCGGCGCTACTGACGATTCCCTTCGGGTTCACGCACGAGGGCAAAAACCACATCATCCGCGCCTACCTCATGGGCTTTATGACCTGCTTCGGCTTTGCCGGCGGCGGGCTCTGCATGTTGATGCTGCAATATGTCACGGGCGGTAAGTGGGGTCTGGTGCTGCGCCGACCCATCGAGGCGATGACCCGCACCATCTGGCTGGTTGCGCTGATGTTCGTGCCGATCGGCATCTGGATGGGGCACCTTTACCAATGGGCGAAGTATCCCACGCAGGCGGCGACCTTAGATGCTCTGTCGAAGGGCTGGATCACCCTCGAACAGGCGCTGACCGCCAACGACAAACGCCCCATGCTCAGCCCGGGCAGCGCGTGGGTCCAGACTGGCATCGTCTTCGCCGTACTGCTGACCTTCACCTACTTCCTGAATAAGTGGTCGCTCCAGCAGGACGCCGACCCGCTCCGCGGGACGCAGGGCAGCTTCGACCGCTGGCGCACCAAGTTCGAGAACCTCAGCGGCATCGGCATCCTCATCTACGTCATCCTGCTGACCGACATTTCAATCCTATTGATTAAGTCGCTCGACGTGACCTGGTACTCGTCGATCTATGGCTTGCAGTTCCTGGTGGGACAAGGCTACGCGGTGCTGGCGCTGGGCATATTGATCGTCATCCTGCTCTCGCGCTACGAGCCGATGAAGACGCTCTTGCGCGTGACCGAGCAGCACGACCTGGGCAAACTCGCCTTGGCCTTCGTGATGCTGAACATCTATCTCTGCTTCGCGGAGTTCCTGATCATCTGGTCGGGCAACATCCCCGACGAGATCCCCTGGTATCTGAACCGCATTCATGGCGGCTGGTGGTACATCTGCTCGCTCGACTTTATCGCGCACTGGCTGATCCCGTTCTGCCTCCTGCTCTCGCGCGACCTGAAGCGCAACAAGAAGAAGATGATCTGGCTGTGCAGTTGGATGATCTTCGCGCGCCTGGTCGATATGTTCTGGCTCATCGAGCCGAACTTCAAGGACGCCGCCGGCAACCTGCACATCCACGGCAACGTCGGCATTCTTGCCTACATTACTGTGCCGCTCTGCGTCCTCGGAATCTGGACTGCTTACTTCCTGACTGAACTGAAGGCGCGGCCGCTGGTCGTCGTCAACGACCCGCACCTCGAAGAGATGCTGGAGCCCGAACATGCCCACTAACGACCATCACAAGATCAATCAGCCGCTGAACCCGGAGCATGGCGTCCGCGACGCCGAAAGCCCGGGCTACGAGACGAGCGACGTCAACGTCAACGGCATCCTTGTCTTTCTGGCCGGGCTGTTCGGCTCGGTGCTGATCTTCTTTGTCTTCTGCTTCGTGCTGGGCCGTGTCATCAATACCGCGCTCAAGAAGGAAGACGGCCCCTCCAACAAGTGGAGCCAGATGACCGACTTCTCCGGTGCGACCACCAACGGCGGCAAGCGCCAGGACCTCGCCAGCGATCCGGAGATCGAGCAGAAACAGCTTCAGCAGATTACGCAGGCGTTTCCGGCGCCCCGTCTGGACACCGATGATGGCGAGCAGTCCACCGCTGACCTGCACGCACGCGAGGACCTGCTCCTGAACAACTACAGCACCACACCGGATGGAACGATTCGCATCCCCATTACGCGCGCCATGCAGTTGATTGTTCAGCGCGGTCTGCCGGTGAGCGCGCCTTCGACGACCCAGGTTGCCATGTTCGGCGACGACCATCCGGTCATTCTCGCTCCGCTCACCACTGGCTTTGCCCGTACAGGCTATGAGCTGGATGTCATCGCAGCGCGTGAGCAGAAACTGGCTTATGGACGGGCCATGAGCGCGGAAAACGCAGGAACCGCTACCGAGCGATAACCGAGGCATACGATAAAGAAGACGGCATGATCGACAGACGGACAATTCGAGGAGGTTGGTGGAAGGCGGCGCTGGGCTGCGCCCTGCTCTCGGCCTTCGTCAGCGTGCCGCTGTCCGCGCAGGTCTCCGGCTACGGCGAAAAGCAGATGGGCGAGAACCACGGCGACCAGTTGCCCAACATGCTCCAGAAGGTCTCCGTCGCGCAGCACCTCGACCAGCAATTGCCGCTCGATGCGCAGTTTGTCGATGAGACGGGCAAGCAGGTGAAGCTCGGCGACTACTTCGGTAAGAAGCCCGCCATTCTGTCGTTGGTGTACTACGACTGCCCGATGCTCTGCTCGGAGGAACTTGACGGGCTGACCAGCGCGTTGATGATGGTCCACCTCACGCCGGGCAAGGACTTCAACGTCGTCGTCATCAGCATCGACCCAAGTGAAGGCCCTGCACTGGCAGCGAAGAAGAAGGCGCTCTACGTCAAGCGTTATGGCCGCCCGGAGACGGCGGCGGGCTGGCACTTTTTGACCGGGCAGCGCCCGGCGATTGACGCTGTGACTAAGGCGGTCGGCTTCGGCTATGTGCGCGTCCCGGGCCCAGACGGCAGGATGACGCAGTTTGCGCATGCCAGCTCGATTGAGATTGCAACAACGAATGGAAAGCTCGCGCAGTATTACCTCGGCGTGGAGTACTCGCCCAAGGACATGCTGCTGGGCCTGATCGAGGCCTCAGGCAACAAGATCGGCTCGCCGGTGGCGAACATTCTGACCTATTGCTACCGTTATGACCCCCAGACGAACACGCACTCGCTCATTGTCGTGCGCGTGGTGCAGCTTGGCGGCATGATTACGGTGGCTGGTCTGGGGGGCTTTATGTTCCTCAACTTCCGGAGAGAGTCGAAGCTGGGGCGCAATCACGACCTGACCAAGAAAGAGACGGATGAAGGGTAACAATGCATATTAGTCAAGTCCTGTGGCAATTTCTGGTGAAGTGGCTCACCGCCTCCGCGCTCTTTCCGCGCGAAGCGTCGACCATTGCTCCCTACGCCGACGCGCTCTATTTCTTCCTTCTGACGATTACCGTCATCGGCCTGGTGCTGGTGGGCACGCTGATCTTCGGCTTCTCCATCCGCTACCGCAAGGAGAAGCATCCAGTGGCCGAGCAGATCGAAGGCTCGACGCTGCTTGAAGCGACCTGGACCATCATTCCGCTGGCGCTGTTCCTGATCTGCTTCGTCTGGGGCGCGATCCTCTACTTCCGCATCTACAACCCGCCCACCAACGCGATGAATGTCTACATCGTGGGCAAGCAGTGGATGTGGAAGGCCGAGCACCCGGGCGGCCAGCACGAGATCAACGCACTGCACGTGCCCACGGGCCGTCCCGTCCAGTTGACGATGATCTCGCAGGACGTCTTCCACAGCTTCTCAATCCCCGACTTCCGCGTGAAGCGTGAGGTCATCCCCGGCCGCTACTCGACCGTGTGGTTCCAGGCGACGACACCCGGAACGTACCACATCTTCTGCACGCAGTACTGCGGCACCAACCACTCGGCCATGATCGGCGAAGTCACGGTGATGGACCCCAAGGACTACCAGAAGTGGACACAGGAGTCCACCAGCGGCATGTCGCTGGCGCAGAACGGCGAGCGGCTCTTTGCCAGCATGGGGTGCAATGCCTGCCACAACGGCAGCGCCACCGCGCGCGGACCCAACCTGGCCAACGTGTACGGGTCGAAGCTGCAACTGACCAACGGGTCGCAGGTACTGGTCAACGATGCCTATCTGCGCGACGCGATCCTCAATCCGTCGGAGCACATCACGGCAGGCTATGCGCCGATTATGCCGACCTATCAGGGGCAGATCAGTGAAGACGGCCTGATCAACCTGGTCGAATTTATCAAGACGCTACACAGCAATTACCGTATTCAGGAGACCCTGACTACGTCGGAGTCGAACCAACAGGCGCCAACAACGCCAGGGGCGGAAAAGTAATGAGCGCAACGAGCAGTACCATTCTGAACCTGCCGGACCAACGGACGGCATCCCTGCCGAAGCGCAGCTACCTGAACAACGAAGACGGGTTGCTGAGCTGGTTGCTGACTGGGGACCACAAGCGCATCGCGATCCTCTATCTGATCTCGATCACCATCTTCTTCTTCATCGGCGGGGCCTTCGCTGGCCTCATCCGCCTGGAGTTGCTGACGCCGCAGCCGGACCTTGTTGCCTCGGATACATACAACAAGCTCTTCTCGATGCACGGCATCATTATGGTCTTCCTCTTCCTGGTGCCATCGGTGCCTGCGACGCTGGGGAACTTCCTGATTCCGATTATGCTGGGTACCAGGGACCTGGCGTTCCCCAAGATCAACCTGCTGAGCTGGTATCTCTACTGGGTCGGCGGCATCTTCATCATGACGGCGCTGGTGCTGGGCGGCGTGGACACGGGCTGGACCTTCACGACGCCGCTCTCGACCCACTACCTCAATACGCACGTGGTCACGGCAGCCTTGGGCATCTTTATCGCCGGGTTCTCGTCTATCTTTACCGGCCTCAACTTCATCGTCACCATCCACCGTATGCGCGCGCCGGGCATGACCTGGTTCCGGATGCCGCTGTTCGTGTGGTCGCACTATGCTGCTTCCATTCTGATGGTGCTCGGCACGCCGGTGCTGGCCATCACGCTGACCCTGGTGGCGCTTGAGCGCACCATCGGCATCGGCGTCTTCGACCCGACCAAAGGCGGCGACCCGCTTCTGTTCCAACACCTGTTCTGGTTCTACTCCCATCCTGCCGTCTACATCATGATTTTGCCGGGCATGGGCGTCATCTCCGAAATCGTCAGTACGTTCAGTCGAAAACGTGTCTTCGGATACACGGCCGTGGCGTTCTCCTCGGTCGCCATTGCGCTGTTCGGCTTCTTCGTGTGGGCGCACCACATGTTCATCATGGGCGTGTCGAATTACTCAGCGCTGGTCTTCTCGCTCCTGACCATGCTGGTAGCCGTACCTTCGGCGATCAAGATATTCAACTGGGCGTTTACCCTTCAGAAGGGCTCGATCACCTTCGAGACGCCGATGCTCTATGCCTTCGGCTTCATGGGGCTATTCACCATCGGCGGCATGACGGGCGTCTTCCTGGGCGCGCTGGGCATGGACATCCACCTGACCGAAACCTACTTCATCGTGGCGCACTTCCACTTCGTCATGGTCGGCGGCATGTTGATGGCGTTCCTCTCGGGTATTCACTTCTGGTGGCCCAAGATGACGGGGCGCATGTATCCGGAGTCGCTCTCGAAGCTGGCCGCCGTCACTACCTTCATCGGCTTCAACCTGACCTTCCTGCCGCAGTTCGTCCTGGGTTATCTGGGAATGCCGCGCCGCTACCATGCATACCCGCCGGAGTTTCAGGTGCTCAACGTGCTCTCGACTGCTGGCGCAACGGTGCTGGGCGTAGGCTATGTGTTGCCGCTGCTGTATCTGGCGTGGTCGCTCAAGTATGGCCCCATTGCGGGCAACAATCCGTGGCAAGCCACCGGGCTTGAGTGGCAGATTCAATCGCCGCCGCTGACCGAAAACTTTATCGAGATCCCCGTCGTAGACTATGAAGCGTATGACTACGAATGGCTGGCCAAGAAGATGGAACAAGAGGTGACGACCGTTGGATAACACGATCGTAGCGACAACTTCGAGCACCGAAGCAGCCGTAGAAGAGCACGTCCACGTGTCTCTGCCCCAACACCGTCACCACTTCGAGACGGAGGAGCAGCAGCGCGAGGCCGGGACCTTCGGCATGTGGCTGTTCCTGCTGACCGAGATCATGTTCTTCGGCGGCATGTTCTTCGCCTACCTGCTCTATCGCAACTGGTACTACGACGCCTTCGTCGTCGGTTCGAACCAGCTCAGCATCCCTCTCGGCGGCACCAACACGGCGATCCTCATCACCTCCGGCTTCTTCATGGCGCTGGCGGTGTGGGCGGCCGAAGTCCGCAAGAAGGGGCTGCTGCTGCTCTTTCTCGTGCTGACCACTGTCTTCGGCTTCGTCTTCCTCGGCATCAAGTATGTCGAGTATCACGAGAAGTGGGAGCTGCACCATATTCCCGGCGCGCACTTCGACGTCTCGCAGTTCGTCAACCCGAAGGCTTATGGCCTCAAGGAAGAGCCGCTGGCGCCCGACATGGCGCAGAAGGTCCAGATCTACTTCTCGCTCTACTTCGCCATGACCGGCATGCACGCCCTGCACATGATTATCGGCGTCTGCATCCTGTTCTGGCTCATGTGGCGAACGCAACGGGGAGATTTCACCTCGGGGTATGTCGCGCCTATAGAAAACTTCGCGTTGTACTGGCACTTCGTCGATATTGTGTGGCTGTTCCTGTTCCCACTCCTCTACCTGATTAATCGACACCCCATATAGCCGGCAAACGCGCAGCCTGATTTTACCGACCCCCTCAACGGGCCAGGAGAAGAGCATGAGTGAGCATCACGACGCCTCCAACATCACCAATCCTGAACACGCACAGCACCACGTTGTCACGCCCAAGGTTTACGGCATCGTCTTTGCCACGCTGCTGTTCTTCACCTGGTTGACGGTGTACGCGGCGTTCAAGGACCTTGGCATCCTCAATCCGGTCATCGCGCTGGCCATCGCCAGCACCAAGGCCGTCATCGTCATCCTGTTCTTCATGCACGTGAAGTTTCAGTCCAAGCTCATCAAGATGACTGTGGCCTGCGGATTCTTCACGTTCCTCGTCCTCATTACCATGACCCTGAGCGACTACATGAGCCGCGCTTGGGGCCTCTGGTAATTTCCACACGGTACCCGTCATTCAAAATGCAGCCTGCGGGCTGCATTTTTTCTGCCGCAAACCTATGTGAAAGTCGTTGTGGCAGGCTGTTCGAGATGGTACAGTTCGAGCAAGCGCGAAGAGATGGATGTACCTGAACGCCGCGTCATCGATTGACGCGGTCCCCAGGGCCGCTACCGATACCGCGAGATGAGAGTTCCCTCATCCCGTTCTGGCACGTACCGAGGCGTTCTTTTCAGATCGAGCGTTGACTCACCCGGCGTCAGCTTGCAGCCTTGAGTTCAGATGGCTGAACTGCCGGCCAGCACGCTATGGGCCTCTACACTCCCACACAATCCGCGTCCAGCGCATGGCCATCCTTTGGCCGTAACGGGCTGCGTCTTCGGTTGATTGCGATGATGGTGGCAGCGATGTGCACGGCGGGCAGTCTTTGCGCGCAGTCTGTTTCTCCGCCGCTTATTCTGTCACGCATCTCGTCTTCTCATTCTCCTGCGATGCCTGCGCGTTCGGCAGAGGCACGGCATTTTCTTCGCGGGCGCACACTCTCCGGCAGCATCGCCAGCGCGGTAGCCATGGACGCCGCGCGCCGTCAGCAGGCCGCCATGCTACGCCAGCAAGGCCTTTTGCCTCATCTCGCCAGCCTCACCACGCCTTGGCAGCCTGTCGGTCCCGGCCAGGTCAGCAGCGTGCGCTACGGCAACATCTCGGGCCGCGTGACCTCCATCGCCATCGACCCGGCAGACCCGACCGGCAACACCATCTATGTCGGTACAACCGGAGGAGGTGTCTGGAAGTCAACCAACGCAGCCTGGCCGGCTACGAGCGTCACCTTTGCGCCGCTCACCGACACCCTGCCTGTCTTCAGCGCGAACGCAGGTAGCTCTGCGATCCCATCGCTCTCCATCGGAGCCGTCAGCGTACAGAACGGCGTGGTGCTGGCCGGCACAGGCGACCCGAACGATGCAACGGACTCCTACTACGGCGGCGGCCTTCTGCGCTCGACAGACGGTGGCCAGTCCTGGACCCTCATCAACGAATCGCACGACGGCGCAGCGGGCAACCACTCGTGGGTGGGGCTGGGCTTCGCCGGGTTTGCGTGGAGCACGACCTCACCCGGCATCGTCGTGGCAGCCATTTCGCAGTCAGCCGAAGGCACACTGGTCAATGCGCCCGACCACACCAACAGCGTGATGGGCCTCTACTACTCAACCGACTCCGGCGCGACGTGGCAGATGTCCACTATCCTCGACGGCAGCCAGACCGTCCAGACCCCGCTGCCCACTGGCGGCGACCTGGGCGGCCGCGCCGCCACAGCCGTCGTGTGGAACCCGGTGCGGCAACGCTTCTACGCTGCCATCCGCTATCACGGCTACTACGAATCGGCAGATGGCGAGACGTGGACGCGGCTGGCAGATCAGCCCGGAAGCAGTCTTACTCTCACTGCGTGCCCGACGGCCCCCGGCACAACCGGCAGCACCTCGTGCCCCATCTTTCGCGGCGCGCTCGCCGTCAATCCGGCCACGGGCGATACCTTCGCCCTCACGGTCGATAGCAACAACATCGATCGGGGCCTGTGGCAGGATGTCTGCGGCCTCGCTGGAACAAGCTGCTCGACCAGCGACGTCACCTTCGGCACGCGGCTCGCCTCGACGCCGCTCGAAGCAGGCAGCGGCAGCACCGCAATCCCGCAGGCCGACTACAATCTCTCGCTTGCGGCGGTCTCTTCCGGCACAGGCGCCACGGCGGACACGCTGCTCTTTGTAGGGACGGTCGATCTCTACCGCTGTTCGCTGGCCGCCGGATGCGCGCTGCGCAACACCACCAACGCCGTCAACGGATGCTCCGCTCCCGCTCAGGTCGCGCCCGCGCAGCACGCCCTTGCAACGCTGGCCACAGCAGGTCAGCCGCTCCTCTATATTGGCAACGACGGCGGTCTATGGCGCTCAATCGATGGAGTCAACCAACAATCCACACCGTGCTCCGCCGATGACGCCACGCACTTCCAGAATCTCAACGGCGGCATTGGCTCGCTGGCCCAGGTCGTCAGCTTTGCGCAGGACCCCACGCAGCCGGGCACGCTCATCGCGGGTCTCGGCGCAAACGGCACTGCGGCAACGTCGTCAGCTATGCTCACAACGGCATGGCCGCAGCTCTCGACCGGCGAAGGCGGCGCTGCCGCTATCGACCCGAACAATCCGCTGCTGTGGTACATCTCAACCGCTGCGGGCGTCAGCATCCGCCAGTGCGCCAACGGAGCCGGTTGCACAGCGGCCGACTTCACCGGAGCGCCGACTATCGGCTATGCCCAGACAAGCTACGACGACTCGCTCATCGACGCACCCTGGCTGCTCGATCCTGCGCTGACGAGCAATGTTCTCATCGGCACCTGTCGCGCCTGGCGCGGCCCCTCAAACGACGGCTCGGTATGGTCCCCGTCAAACGCCATCAGCAACCTGCTCGGCGGCCCGCAGAATCCGTCCTGCGCATCCGGTAATCCGGTCATTCGCTCACTTGCCGCAGCAGGCCCGGCGAGCAACGCCACCGCCGCGCAAAACGCTGGCTCCGAGGTGCTCTACGCGGGCATGGCCGGTGCGCTCGACGGCGGCGGCAGCGATGGCGGACACATTTTTTCCACCACAAACGGCGGCACGGCGAGCAGCGCCACCGCGTGGACCGATCTCTCGTCATCCCCCGTTACCAACGATCTCTCAGACGCCGGGAAGTTCAACCCCGGCGGCTTCGACATCTCCTCGCTTGCCTCCGACCCGCACGACGCCACCGGTCAAACCGTCTACGCCACCGTCATGGGCTTCGCCGGCAACGGCATCAACGCGCCGCACGTCTACCGCTCCATCAACGGCGGCGCAAGCTGGACGAACATTTCGAGCAACCTGCCCAACGCTCCTGCGAACAGCATCGTTATCGACCCCAATGACGCCAACACGGTCTACGTTGCGCTCGACACCGGCGTCTACGTCACAACCTCCGTCGCCACCTGCGCGACCGCAAACTGCTGGAGCATCTACGGCACGGGCCTGCCCAATGCGCCCGTCGTCGAGCTGGCCGCCGCACCGCGCATAGCCACCGGCGATGGCCGCCAGGGCGAGCTGCGCGCCGCCACCTACGGACGCGGCATCTGGCAGATTCCGCTCCTCACCGCGGCCACAGCGTCGCAGCCCGCGATGATGCTCAACCCCACGTCACTCACCTTCGCCGCACAGGCCGTAGCCACCGCCGGCGCGGCGCAGACCATCACAGTGACGAACACCGGCAGTGGCCCGCTCACCGTCAGCAGCATCGCCGCCTCGGGCGACTTCAGCGAAACCGACACCTGCGCCACCGCGACCGTCGCGCCCAACTCCACCTGCTCGATCCAGGTGCGCTTTATCCCCACGGCCACCGGCAGCCGCACGGGCACGCTCACCGTCTACGGCAACGTCGCGGGAGGTCAGGCGACGGCGTCGCTCACCGGCACGGGCACACCGGCAGCAGCCATTGTCCTCAATCCCATCACACTCACGTTTGCCTCGACGCTCGTCAACGCAACCAGCGCCGCGCAGAACATCACCATCTCCAACACCGGCAGCACAAGCATCACGCTCCAGCCGCCCTCCATCACAGGAGACTTCCAGCTCACGGCGAACACCTGCGGCGCGAAGCTCGACCCCGGCACGGGCTGCACCGTCTCGGTCGCCTTCACGCCCACGGCATCCGGCGCGCGCAGTGGCACCTTCTCCATCACCGACAACCTTGGCACGCAGACAGCCTCGCTCAGCGGCATGGGCCTCGCGCCCGCCACCGACGCACTCTCGCCGCTCGCGCTCACCTTCGCCGCGCAGCAGCTCACCACCACCAGCGCGCCCCAGCAGATTACCCTGACCAACTCCGGCGATCAGCCGCTCACGCTCATCTCGGCCCAGAGCGCGAGCGTCAGCTTCCCGGTCGTCAACTCGTGCGGCAACTCGCTCAATGCTCACTCAGCCTGCTTTATCGAAGTCTCGTTCGCGCCTCAGACGCTCGGCACCGTCACCGGCACCCTCACCATCGCCGATGCATACCGCAGCCAGACCATCTCGCTCACGGGCACAGGCATTGCGCCTCCCGGCGTCTCGCTCGCACCCACATCAACGATGAGCTTTCCCGCCACCGGCGTTGGCATCGTCGCCGCCGCCCAGACGGTGACGCTGACCAACAACAGCGCCACGCTGCTCCAGCTTGCGTCACCCGCACTCACCGGAGATTTCACCATCGTGGCGGGCACCAACGCCTGCGGCGCAACCCTCGCTCCCGGAATGGCCTGCACCATGCAGGTCGCCTTCACGCCGACCACAGGCGGCCCGCGCACGGGCACGCTCACCATCAGCGACAACTCACCCACATCGCCGCATGGACTTACGCTCTCGGGCACAGGCGTAGACTTCAGCCTCGCCAACGACGGCAACGGTAGTCAGACCGTCCAGAGTGGCCAGAGCGCCGTCTTCCCGCTGCTGCTCACCTCTGCGGCAGGTACGCCCGGAACGGCCGTCTTTGCCTGTGCGGGCGCTCCGGCGAACTCAACCTGCAACGTGGCGCCGGGCAGCATCGCACTCGGCAGCACATCCACCATCTCGGTCACGGTCCAAACCGGCGTTGCCTCGTCGAGTGATGTCTCGGACGCGAGCCGTCCGCTCTGGCTCGCCTTTCTGCTGCCGTTGAGCCTAGCTGCTTTCCGGCGCAGACGCCTGGCAGGCATAGCGCTTCTCTGCGGCCTGCTTGTCATCTCTGGATGCGGTTCCGGCCGCGTCATTCCGCCGACGGGCGGTTCCGGTCAGCCCTCCGGCGCGAAGACCCCGGCCGGGACCTACAACGTTGCGGTCTCGGCCACCAGCGCGGGCCTCACGCGCGTCATCCATCTCACCCTGACCGTGCAGTGAAGCGTGTTCCTGCCTATTTTCTATTTCCCGAAACTTCTGTACCATTCTCCCCGTCTAGGAAAACAAACCATCCCACGAGGCCCAGCCGAATGCTCCACAGGAACCTTTCCAGTGCATTGATCGCTGCATCGCTCCTCTTTCCTTCCGCCTGCCTGCTCGCACAGGGTGCTCCGTCCGGGCAACACCGCGAGCTGCCCAAGCCGACCAACCTCCAGGTGCTTCCCAAGGACATCGCGCCAGCCGATCTCTTGAAGGTCATGCACGACTTCACCGGCGATCTTGGCGTGCACTGCAACTTCTGTCACGAGCAGAACGCAGAGACCCACCGCATGGACTTCGCCTCTGACGCCAAGCCGGAGAAAGCCGCCGCGCGCGTCATGATGAGAATGAAGAGTGACATTAACGCAAAATATTTCGCCGAACTTCCCGACCACGGCCAGATGATGCAGGTCAGTTGCGGCACCTGCCACCGCGGCCACGCCACACCCGAAGCCTTTACGCCCGCGCCAGAAGAGCATCATGGCCCTCCGCCCGCTGCTCCGGCGAAATAAGAAGTCACTTATCTCAGGGATCTGCTTTTCGCCTTTGCGGAACGAACGCTCGGGTGCCCCATCCATGCGCAGTTTCATCGCGCATGGGTGGGATGGAACATACATCAATCGCCTATCTTGAGGAGCGCACCCTCCATCCCCATCCCCGTCCTCAGCCTGGAGCCGTGGTCGCCTTCAATCGGTGTTCATCGGTGCCAATCGGTGCTAAGGAAGCTCTGAATAAGTCCTCGTTTTGAAGGGGCGCGACTTCACAGGCTGCGGAAAAATGCACGCTTTGCGCTTTTCGGTGGGAGCGCAGGGCTTCAGCCCTGCGAAAATCCCAGCAAAATCAAGGGGCTTTAGCCCCGGGCCGTTCCGTACATGCTGCCGGATGGACTTTTTCCGCAGCCTCTTTAGCCGATGAGGGAATGCTTGCGGACTTAATCAGACCCTCCTTAAGCCTCTCGCCGAAAGCCCGCAGCATCTGCGTCTAAACCGCGCGCCCAGCGCTCGCGCCCGAGGCCCACGCCCACTGGAAGTTATACCCGCCCAGCCAACCGGTCACATCCACCACCTCGCCGATGAAGTACAACCCCGGGACCTTGCGGCTCTGCATCGTCTTTGCGTCCAGCTCTGCGGTATCCACGCCGCCCGCCGTCACCTCGGCCTTGGCGTAGCCCTCCGTTCCGTCAGGCTGAATCTGCCATCCGTGGAGCGCGCGTTCCATCGCTGCCAGGGAAGCGTTGGTCCAGTCGCTTGGCAGATGCAGCTCCATCCACCGCTCCGCCATCCGCGCAGGCAGCACTGCACGCAACGCCTCGACCGCCGCACGCGCATCCCGCCGCGCATTTTTCCAGAGCAGCGGAGCCAGCACTTCAACGCCTGGTGCCAGGTCCATCGTTACGCTCTCGCCCGCGCGCCAGTACGACGAAGCCTGCAACACCGCCGGCCCGCTCAGCCCGCGATGCGTCACCAGCATCTTTTCGCGGAAGCTCGCGCGCTGCTTCTTCGTCCCTGCCGTAGCGACGACCTCAGCGGAAACGCCCGTCAGGTCGCACCACCGCTCGCGGTCCGGTGCGTCGAAGACCAGCGGCACCAGCGCCGGACGGCACTCAACAACGCGCAGCCCGAACTGCTCCGCCACGCCGTAGCCGAAGCCAGTCGCGCCCATCTTCGGAATCGACAGCCCGCCCGTAGCTACGACAACAGCCTGTGCGCGAAATCCGCCCGCGCTCGTCTCCACGCGAAACTGCCCGTCACGCACGACTGAGAGCACGCGCGTACTAGTCATCAGCCGCACGCCCGCCTCCGCGCACTCGCGCTCGAGCATCGCCACCACGTCCATCGCCGAGCGGTCGCAGAACAACTGCCCCAGCGTCTTCTCGTGATAGCGAATGCCATGCCGCTCGATCATCGCAATGATGTCTGCCGGTGTGTATCGCGCCAGCGCCGATTTGGCGAAGTGCGGGTTCTCCGAAAGAAAGCTCTCGGCCCGGCAATGAATGTTGGTGAAGTTGCACCGTCCGCCGCCGGAGATCAGGATCTTCTTGCCCGCGCGTTCGGCGTGCTCCAGCAGCACAACGCGCCGCCCGCGCCGTCCCGCTTCGAGCGCGCACATCATGCCCGCCGCGCCCGCTCCCAACACCACCACATCCGCCGTCTGCACCCGCGCCGCTCCTCATCACCAGTGTCGCATCTGTGCGACCATTAACCCATGGCGAAGCCAGCAGCAAAGCAAGCCGCGAAACCGGCGATCAAGAAAGCTACGAAGAGGGAAGGGAAGACAGGCGAAGACCGCGCGCCGCACACCGCCGAGACCCAGCCACACGGCCCCGCGGCAGCCATCACGCGCCGCGCCGCAGACCGTCTCCGCGCCGGCCACCTCTGGGTCTACCGCTCCGACATCGAATCGCTCACGCCCGCGCCTGGCACAGCCGAAATCGCGCCCGGCGCGCTCATCACCATCACCGACAGTCGCACCATCCCGCTCGGCACCGCGCTCTACAGCACCGCATCCGAGATCGCCGCACGCCTCATCTCGCGCGAGCCGATGCAGACCCGCGAACACTATCTTCAACAGGTGCGCACTCGTCTGAATGCCGCACTCTCGCTCCGCGAAGCTCTCGCTCCCACCTCCGCCGAGAACAACGCCGCGCGTCTCGTCTTCTCCGAGGCCGACAACTTGCCCGGCATCATCGCCGACCGCTACAACGACCTCGTCATCCTGCAACTACTCACACAAGGCACCGCACAGGACGATGTGCGCCGTATCTTCATCGAAGTCATCCGCGAGCACCTCGACCCAGGCATTATCATCGAGCGCCCCGATCCCAGAATCCGTGAACTGGAGCAGCTCGCCGCACCATCACCCGCCCCGCTCTTCACTCAATCCCCATCGCCCGAACCGACGACCATCTTCACCATCAACGGCCTGCGCTTCCACTACGACGCTACCGCAGGCCAGAAGACCGGCGCCTTTCTCGACCAGCGCCTCAACTACGCCGCTGCCGCCAACCACGCGCACGGCACCGCACTCGACATCTGCACCTATCAGGGGGGCTTCGCGCTCCATCTCGCCCAGCGTTGCCGCGAAGTCACCGGCGTCGATGCCAGCCGCGCCGCGCTCGAAGTCGCCGACCGCAACCTCGACCTCAACCCGCACCTCGCCGCCAACGTCCACTGGATCGAGGCCGACGCCTTCGAGCTGCTCCGCGAGTACGAATCGCAGGGCGAACGCTACGACACCATCGTGCTTGACCCACCGGCCTTCGCCAAATCGCGGCGCGCCGTTGCCGGAGCCCTGCGCGGCTACAAGGAGCTGAACCTCCGCGCCCTCAAGATGCTCCGTCCCGGCGGCACGCTCGTCACCTGCTCCTGCTCGCACCACGTCTCGCTCGAAGACTTCACGCAGGTCGTCGCCGCCGCCTCCTCCGACACAGGCCGCCGCGTGCAGCTCCTCGAAGTCCGAGGCGCGGCACCCGACCACCCCGCCGTCCTCACCTTGCCTGAGACCAGCTACCTCAAGTGCCTCATCTGCCGCGTCGAATAGAGCTGCATCACTCTGCACCGTCTCCCGCACCCCTTTTTGTATTTCCATTCCGCAGCGCAGCGAAGGAATCCGCTTTTTCATTGCTACGGAGAAACCTCCATGCCGCCCCATCCGTCCTAGACCGCATGAACGTCCTCGCCCGCCGCCGCTTCCTAAAATCCGCTGCCCAGACGCTGCTCGCCGCGCCAGCACTCCCACTCCTCGCCGAAGTCACTCACCACCCCTCACTACACAAACCCGGGCCGCCGCGCGAATCCCCGAAACTCACGCTCAACATCCGCGACTTCGGCGCAAAGGGCGACGGCACGACCAAAGACACCGCAGCCATCCAGCAGGCCATCGACCGCTGCTCAGTCCTTGGCGGCGGCGAAGTCCTCATTCCCGCAGGGAACTATCTCACCGGAGCCATCCAACTCCGCACGTGCACGCTGCTGCGTCTCGCGCAGGACGCCACACTCACCGGCAGCGCCGACTTCGACGACTACCCCATCACCCAGGTCCGCTGGGAGGGCAAGTGGATCGAGGGCCACACCGCGCTCATCTACGCCAACGGCGTCCGAGACATCGGCATCGTAGGCGCAGGCAAAATCATCGGCAACCCCGCCCTCGGCGGCCGCCCACGTCCCACCTCGCCGCTGCGCCATCCCGCGCTCATCGAGCCCATCAACTGCTCGAACATCCGCCTCGAAGACTTCTCCACCAGCTACCACCTCATGTGGTCGATTCACCCCACGCTCTGCCAGAACATAGCCATCAAAAACCTCACCATCCGCTCCACCGGCGGCAACGGCGACGGCATCGACATCGACTCCTCGCAGCACGTTCTCATCGACCGCTGCGACATCTCCACCGGCGACGACTGCATCTCGCTCAAGTCCGGCCGCGGCGAAGAGGCCGCCTCGCAGATCGGCGTGAACCCGGCCATCACGACCGAAGACGTCACCATTACCAACTGCACCTTTGCCGACTCGATCTTCGCCTGCATCGGCATTGGCTCGGAGACCTCAGGCGGCATACGCAACGTCCGCATCGCCAACTGCAAGTTCACCCACGCGCGCAGCTACGCCTTCTACATCAAGAGCCGCACCGGACGCGGCGCATTCATCGAAGACATCACCGCCACCAACCTCGACATCTCCAACGAAGTCGCCGGCTTCCTCCGCATTGAGGGCCTCAAGAGCGGCATCCAGGACCAAAACCCCGTCCCCGGCGACGCAGGCATCCCCACGCTCCGCAACTTCCACTTCTCGAACATCCACGTCAGCGATGTACCGGTATTGGTCGAAGCCACCTCGATCCACCCAAGCAAACCACTCACCGGCTTCACGCTCTCAAACGTCACCGGCACCTGCCAGAAGGGCATCTTCCTCGCCAACGTAAAAGGAGCCATCTTCCGCAACATCAATGTCACCGGCTACACCGGCGCACTCTTCAACACCTACAACTCGACCGGTGCAGGCATAAAAAATCCCACTCCAATCGAAGCCCCCAAACTTCCCGACGCCATCCCCGCGCCCGCCGAGCCGTACAAACTCCACTGAAGAGAAGTCGTCATCTGGCGGATTCGTGTTTTGCATTTCCATTCCGCAGCGCAGCGGAGGAATCTGCTTTTCTTCCAAACCGACAAAAAAGCTAGGGTGCCCCATCCATCGCAGCTTCATCGCGATGGGTGGGAATATAGGAGCTTGTCCAGCCTGATTTGTATCACCCGCTTTGCTCAGCGGTTCCCTGTATTTAATCGAATTAGCATGTTATTGGGTGATAGCATGGCAATCTCTCACGAACAGCCCGCCCACGCGTCGTGAAGTTGCGCCGGTCTTAATCGTTGAGGATCTCAAGGCCATCATGCACACCAAATCGTTCGCCGCTACCCTCGCCCTCGCCGCCTTCACGCTCACTCCCGCTTTCGCACAGACGCAGCAATACAAGTACCCATTCCAAAACCCATCCCTCCCCGCCGCCCAGCGCATCTCGAATATCGTCTCGCTCATGACCACCGAGGAGAAGATCGACTTCCTCTCGACCGACACGTCGATCAAGCGCCTCGGCATCCCCAGCTTCGGCAGCTCCGAAGGCATCCACGGCGTCGTCCAGCGCGAGGTCGCCCGAGGCCCCTACGCGCACCCGGCAATTCCGACGACGCAGTTCCCGCAGCCACCCGGCATGGGAGCAACCTGGGACCCGGCCCTCGTCCGCGAAGCCGCTGCGGTTGAAGGCCACGAGGCGCGCTTCATCACGCAGACCGCGAAGTATCACCACCCCATGCTGATGCTCTGGGGTCCGCAGGCCGACCTCGCCCGCGACCCGCGCTGGGGCCGTTCGGAGGAGGTCTATGGCGAAGACCCATTCCTCAACGGCATCATGGTCACGGCCTTCATCCACGGCCTCCAGGGCGACGACCCGCACTACTGGCAGGCCGCCTCGCTCATGAAGCACTTCCTCGCCAACAGCAACGAGAACAACCGTACCCGCACCTCATCCGACTTCGACAACCGCCTCTTCTGGGAGTACTACTCGGTCCCCTTCCGCATGGGCTTCCTTGAAGGCGGCGGCACCGGCGTCATGGCCAGCTACAACGCCTGGAACGGCACCCACATGGCCGTCAACCCAGTTATCAAAAGTGTGGTCATCGACAAGTGGGGAGCCAACGTCGTCTCCAGCGACGGCGGCGCAGTTCGCGCTCTCGTCAAAGACTCGCACTCGTTCCCCGACCAGCAGGCCGCCGTCGTCGCGTGCCTCAAAAACGGCGTCAACCAGTTCCTCGACAGCTACAAAGACGAGACCCGCGCCGCATTAAAAGAAGGCACCATCACCGAAGCCGACTTGAACGAACTCGTCCGCCGCAAACTCAACGTCACGCTCAAGCTCGGCCTGCTCGACCCACCCTCGATGGTGCCGTACAGCACCGTCAAAGACTCGCCCGAACCGTGGAACACCGAAGCCGACCGCGCCGTCTCGAAGAAGATTGCGCTCGAATCCATCGTGCTCCTCAAGAACGCAAACCAAGCCCTCCCTCTCGACAAGCAGACGATGAAATCCATCGCCGTCATCGGCCCGCTCGCCAACTCCGTCCACTGGGACTGGTACGGCGGCACACCTCCCTACGCCATCACACCGCTTGAAGGCATCCAGAAAACAGTCGGCCCCGAGACCAAAGTCCTCTACGCAGCCGATGAGACGAACCACGCCGCCGTCGATGCAGCGCGCAAAGCGCAAGTCGCCGTAGTCTTCGTCGGCAACGACCCCACCTGCGGCCCCGACATGGCGCACGACTGGACCGGCAACGGCACCCTCCCCTGCACCGTTCCCTCCGACGGACGCGAAGGCCGCGACCGCGAGAGCATCGACCTCGGCCAGCAGGAGCAGCTCATCAAGCAGGTCTACGCCGTCAACCCGCACACTGTAGTCGTGCTCATCTCCAGCTTCCCGTTCGCCATCAACTGGACTGAAGCGAACGTCCCGGCGATCCTCCACATGGCGCACGCTTCCCAGGACGAAGGCACCGCGCTGGCCGAGGTCCTCTTCGGCGACTCTAACCCCGGAGGCCACCTCACCACCACCTGGCCCCGCTCGCTCACGCAGCTTCCGCCCATGATGGACTACAACATCCGCGACGGCCGCACTTACATGTACTTCAAGGGCCAGCCGCTCTACCCGTTCGGCTACGGCCTCAGTTACACCACCTTCAAGCTGTCGAATCTCAAACCCAGCGCAACGCGCATCACCAAAGACGGCAGCATCCAAGTCTCCGTCGATGTCACCAACACCGGCACGCGCACCGGCGACGAAGTCGTCCAGCTCTACGTCAAGCACCTCGCCTCCAAAGCCTCCCGCCCGCGCGAAGAACTCAAAGGTTTCGAGCGTGTCACACTCGCACCGAACGAAACCAAAACCGTCGAGATCCCGCTGAAAGCCGAAACCCTCGCCTACTGGAACCAGCATCAGCAAAAGTTCGTCGTCGAATCCGAACCAGTCAAACTCCTGCTCGGCGACTCCTCCGCCGACATCAAGCTCTCCACCACTATCCAGATTCGTTAGCAGCATAAAGCGCATCATCTCGACCGAAGCAGTGCAGTCTTATCGCGCTGCGAAGTGGAGAGACCCCCGTATTTCGCATGTACTTTCTTCACTCCAGCAAAAAGCTCGGGTGCCCCATCCATCGCGCTTTTTGCGATGGGTGGGAGAGCACGAACCCTGCCTCGCCCGCTTTCTACACATCGAGTTGTCATCCTTCCGCGCAGCGGGAGGACCTGCTTCTCTTCGTCGTTGTCCAAACCAAAGAGACCACCCAAGCGGGTGGCCTCTTTGGTTGAAGGGGAAGGGAACTACTGGCAGCCTTTGAACGCCAGCGTCGCCACCGGCAGTGTCGAGCCTGCCACCGGCGTCACCGGAGCAGCCTGCAACTCGCCCGGCGAGCAGTCCGCTGTGCCGCCCGACTGTGGAACGAACGCGATGGCGTCCATCGTGTAGGCCGCAGGCAGCACACTCGGCGCCAGCGTCGTACCGCTGGCCGAGAACGCCCCAATATATGGAGCAGCCCCGGGTAGAGGCATCGTGTAGCTTACGCAATCCGTGGCCGTCGGGCACGTCGTGCCGCTCTCAGTCGTCAACGCCAGCGTCGGGCTCGACATATTCGGAAGCTGAGGCATCGTCACCGTCAGCCCGGTGCTTACCGGTTCCAGCGCGCTCACCAGCACATCAATGCTGGTCGCCGCCGCCGGGTTCGCGCCGTTCTGCGAGGTGATCATGCCCTGCAACCTGGCTGCTGCTGCCGTGGCCACCGCAGGATGCAACTGCACCGTCCCCAGCGCCGAGCCGGTCGAAACCCCGGTGATCACATCCGGAGCGTACACCGCCTGCCCACTCGTCTCGCCCACAATCACCACGTCGAAGGTGCCCGAAGGCAGCGGGCAGAAGACAAACTGGCCATGCGCATCGGTCATCGTACTCATAAACACGCGATCCACTCCATTGGCGTCCTTCTGCTCAAGCGTGACCATCACGGTCCCGCTCACCGGGTTCCCGGTCGCGCTATCCAACACCGTGCCGTTGATCGAGGTCGATGACGTGCCGACTTCGCCCGCATGGAGCACCGGCTTCAGGCGAAATACGCCGTTGCCTTGCTGCACAATCGAGACGCACGTGTTGAAGTCGATGTCCAGCTCCTTCGTCTCGCCTGCGTTGACGGTCAGGCCGCCCTGGGCAATCTGTCCCGGAGGAATCTTGATGCCGGTCTTCGTCTCGCTCGAAAGCTCCAGCGTATGCACCGAGCCATCGTTCAGCACCACGCAGTTGGCCACGCCGTTCGAGCACAGGTTGTTCGGCAACTCTTTGCCGTCCGTGCCCGGGTCGTTCGTCGTCAGAATCACGCGGATCTGCTGATACTTGCCCGGCTGCAGCTCCTGCATCGAGCCCAGCGAAGCCAGAAAGCACTGGTTCGACGCCTGGCCCAGCAGGTCAATCTGCTTCGGCTGCGTCGTAAGTCCGGGCGTCAGGTCCACCCAGCCCGGATCGTTGTCACCGGCGGTGGCGCTCACATGGGCCGTTACATCGGCCACCGTCACATAAACATGCGCATACGGCCCGTTCGGGGCCTGACACGTCGAAGGGTCGCTGACCTGCACCTGCACATGCGCCATCGTGCCCCCAGAGGGGGTGCTGCTGTTGCTGCAACCCGCGATTATCGCGGCAACAACACCGCACGACACAGACAGCAGCACAAGATACCTGCTGGAGAAAAGAAGATGTTTCAAACGGGAGGGCTGTCTACTTTTTGATTCCATGGCCGGGTTCACCTTTCAGGTTGTTTGGTTTTTGAATCGATGAGCGAAGGAGTGTGACAGGAAAAGGCCTGGGAGCGTGTTCAGGCCCTGCCGCTCGGTAGCTGAGATGCTGAAATGTATATGCAGAGTTTTTCATGTTACTGGGGTATTTCCCAAAAAGTTTCCAACACCACGAGTCTATGGGTTACTGTCAAGCACGCGACTACCACGAATTCGCCATACGCGCTTCGAGCGAAACTTCAGCTTCGGCCATCAAGATGCCTATCATTCAGTCGATAGCTCCGATTGGCGAAGGCCAATGGAAGTAAAACAAAATAAAGCTGTTGTTCGGTGGGAGTGTAGGGCCTCAGAGTCTGTGTGAGAACTCCATGAAGCGCAGCGTGAAGAGCGCCAAAGGCGCGAAACATACCAGCCTGGGGCGAACCGCCCCTGAACGAGCCCGCTTTTGGCTCGTTCAGGGAAGGGTAGCCCCAGGTAACAACCCAATGAAACCTCAAGGGCT